>OBJG01000641.1_pt1 | contig 34828 bp, 28 predicted proteins | sample 1517941 | NCBI WGS metagenome assembly OBJG01 (sample SAMN04571712, study PRJEB22368) | human gut metagenome | biome: human gut; material: stool | host: Homo sapiens | place: Luxembourg | collected 2012-09-21
AATGTATTATATATTAGATACGGTATTAAACAGTTTGAATTTTATAATTATATTATATTATATATCATATTTAGTTTTGTTATGAAAATAAAATTCAATAAGCATTACAGGAGGAAAAGACAAAATGAATGCCTTTGATTTATGTACATTAATCAAACAAAACCTTATAAAAAATCAATCAATTATAAAAAAAATAATATTTTCATTAACTATTATTTTTGTTTTACTCGAATGTTCACTGGTAATATATATTTCCTACTGTAAGTATAAAAATGATTTTAATAATAGTAATAAACAGGATTGTTATTATTATAAAGACATAACAAGATTTTCTGATGTTGCTAATTTAGATATTACCAATATATCAGACACTGTTACTCTTCTTAATATCAAAAATATAGATTGTAAAGATCTTATGTACAAAGATTTAAAGATTACTATAAATTCAAAAAGTTACATTTTTCAAAGTGAGTTTGAAGAGAATAGTAAAAGTCAGAAAATTAATGCAAACATTGTAGGGACAACTGAACTTGATTTTGCATTATATAAACCGACATATTATATTTTTCCTTCTTTTGTTGATGCTAGAATAATTGGTCGTTTTCCGACTAGTTGTGGACAAATAATGGTAGATACAAATTTTCTTTATGCATTTGGTATTGATAAAAGTAAATTCAACGATATTATAGGGACCAAAATATCCTTAAAGGGAAATGACACATTTTTTTTGACTGATTATACCATTGTAGGAGTTTTTGATTCAACAGTATTACAAGCACGCGAAAGTCGTTATGCCCCTGATCTACATTTAGAGCATATGTATATTAACCCTAAAAAGCAGGATTTGAATTCTTTTGTGCTACAGTATGGAAGTGAGAGATACTATTTTGACAACTACATGCATTTTCTTTCATACGATGATTATATCAATAAATTTTTAGAATCAAAATCGACATCATTATCTACAAAAAACGATATGAAGATTACACCTCGTGGAATGGAATTTTGTTTGACTGTTTTTTTGCTACAAAACATTGGAAAACTATTTTTTATCATCGTTATTGTTTTGATGGTAATAATTGTTCTTTCGGTATATTGCTTAGTTCAAATTTATATTGAATCTAAGCGGAAATATCATAAAATGCTTATATATATCGGTATGAACTCTAAGGATTATTATATGTTACATTGGGGGGAAATATTATGTGTTATATTAACTGCGTTTCTACTTGGCAGCTATATATCTTTGATTATATTAAAGATACTCAATTATCTATTGACATTGACAGTTCATTTTAGTTTATGTATTTGACAACTCTTGAAAGGAAAGCATGGCATTATGACATTATTTGCACCTTTTCCAACCTGCCGCAAAAATCATTTTACAAAACCCGCTTATATAGGTATAATGAGGATAGCGAAATAAGCAAAGGGGAAAGGAAACTATGAAGACGAAAAATCAAAATATCATCGGAGCGGTTTTGGTCGTGTTGATCGTGAGCCTGGTTCCGCTCGTGGTATCTGCTTTTAAATATGAAACGGGGATGGCGGAATATGCGTGGTTCTCCAGTTCGACGGTGCGGTATGACTTTTTCCTGTTTTGGAAAGGACAGCTTCTGCTTTTACTTTGCGCACTGATGGCATTTTACGCAGCGCTCAAATGTCTCCTTGTAAAAGAAGGGATGCCGGACAGTAAATTGGAGAAAAAATACATTATCCCGCTGGCGTTGTATGCCGTGCTGGCGTTTGAGTCAACCATTTTTTCGAAACATACCGATGCGGCTGTGCGCGGCGGCTATGAGCAGTGGGAAGGAATGCTTATTTTGGGGGCGTACGTGGCGGTATTGTTCTTTTCGTATTGGATTCTGCAGGGGGCGGTGGAACTCCGCATCGTCGCATACGGACTGCTTGCCGGAGTGTTTGTTATGACACTGATTGGTGGAATGCAGGCGTTTGGATATGACTTCTTCCGGACAGATGCCGGAAAAGCGGTAATGAATCTGATGTTAGACAATAAACTGGACTTTACGTTCAATTTCGAAAAAGGCAGAGTGTACGCGACCTTGTACAATCCAAATTATGTGGGTTCGTATGTGGCACTTTTGCTGCCGGTCATTTTGTCACTCGTGTCAGGAAAACGGAAAACAAGTGCTGTATTTGTGAGTGTTGTGTCGGTGATTACGTCTGCGCTGCTCCTTGTGATGCTGTTTGGTTCGCAGTCATTGACCGGCTGTATCGGTGTCGCAGCGAGTCTTGTCCTGTTTTTGATTCTTATGATTCCCAATATGAAGAAAAAGCCGCTGCCATTTGTCATCGGCGGAGTGGTCTGCGCCGTGGTTTGCGTGTTCACGGTGTTCTGCTATCAGCCGCTTTTCGAATACGGAATCAATAAAATGTTCCATCCGGCGCCGAACAATCAGGTGATACGAAGCATGGAAGGAAAAGACGGCACGCTCAAAATGACGATGGACAATGGCGATGTGCTAAATCTGAAAGTCAATATTGCGGAGGGCGAATACCGCTATGAGGCGACCGACGAAAAGGGAAATTCATACAATTTATATGAAGATGAGACAGCGGAGCGTATGAAATTTTCTGACAAGAAATATCAGACCATTGAGATCGAAGAGAAAAAGATTGAGTCCAAAAATCAGACCTACAATGGGTTTATTATTTATACACCGTCCACCGGACGCAGTTATACCATTGCAATGCAGGGCGAAAAATACGAGGAAGCCGGTGTGAATCAGACGGAATACCGCATTGTCACGCCATTTTACAAATTGGATGAACTGCGTCATATCGAAACCTTTGGCTTTGAGGACAATCTGCATTTTGGAAGCCGCCGCGGCTTTATCTGGTCAAGGACGCTGCCTCTTGTGAAAAAATACATTTTGCAGGGTTCCGGGCCGAACACATTTATCTATGCGTTCCCGAATGACGATTATGTCGGAATGGTAAATGTTGGATATGGTGGGTCCATTGTTACAAAACCGCACAATATGTTTTTGCAGATTGCGATTCAGACAGGCGGCATTTCTCTGCTGGCGTTTTTGGCAATATTTGTAATATATTTTGTGGAAAGTTTTCGTATGTATTTTCGCAAGACGGCATATCGTTCTTCGGAGATTTTTGGCATCGGAATCCTGCTCGGTACATTTGGCTACCTTGTGACCGGCCTTGCCAATGATTCGACGGTTTGTGTGGCGCCGGTGTATTGGTGCCTGCTCGGCGTCGGAATGGCGGTAAACCGTTATAACCGGAACCGGGAAGAAAAGAAAGAGGCGAACAAATGAAAAAAATAGTATTAGCAGCGATCAATGCCAAATATATCCATTCCAATCTGGCGGTGTATTCTTTGAAAGCGAACGCCGGAAAATACGAAGAGGACATTGAATTGGCAGAATATACCATCAATCACCAAAAAGAGGAAATTCTTGCCGGAATTTATCGAAAAAAGCCGGATGTTGTCGGATTTTCGTGCTATATCTGGAATATTGAGTATGTGCTTGATGTGGCTGAAAATCTGAAGAAAATTTGCCCGCAGGTGGAAATTATCCTGGGAGGACCGGAAGTTTCGTACGATGCGGAGAAGGTACTTCAAAGATATCCGTTTGTGGATCTTGTCATGGTCGGAGAAGGCGAGAATACCTTCCGCGAATATGTGGCATTTCTGCTGGGTGAAGGGGCGGAAAAACGTTCGGATATCGCCGGCCTCTGTTACCGGAAAGAAGACGGGAAAGCTGTATTTACGGCACCGCGTATGCCGATGAAAATGGACGATCTCGTATTTCCCTACCGCGACCTGGAGCAGATGGAAAACCGCATCATTTATTATGAAACGATCCGTGGCTGCCCATTTTCCTGCAGCTACTGTCTGTCGTCTATCGACAAAACGGTGCGCCTGCGGTCGTTGGATCTGGTATTTGACGAATTGGACTTTTTCCTGAAAAACCGTGTGAAACAGGTAAAATTTGTCGATCGTACCTTTAACTGCAATCACAAGCATGCTTACAAAATATGGGAATACATCAAAGAACACGATAACGGAGTGACGAATTTTCACTTTGAGATCGGGGGAGATCTTCTGCGGGAAGAGGATTTTGAACTTTTTCGCGGATTTCGTCCGGGCTTGATTCAGTTTGAGATCGGCGTGCAGTCTACGAACTTGTTTACGATTGAGGCAATCCGCCGAAAAATGGATCTGACAGAATTGGCAGAGCATGTCGAGCGTGTGCGGAGTGGCGGAAATATTCACCAGCATTTGGATCTGATCGCCGGACTTCCCCACGAAGATTACGACTCCTTTCACAAGTCCTTTAATGATGTGTACCGGATGCGGCCGGATCAGTTTCAGCTCGGCTTTTTGAAGGTGCTGAAAGGGTCTTATATGGAGGAAGTGAAGGACGAATACGAGATCCGCTACCGAAGCAGTCCGCCATACGAGGTGCTGACGACCAAATGGCTGCCGTACGAGGATGTGCTGCGCCTCAAACAGGTGGAGGATATGGTGGAAGTGTATTACAATAGTTTCCAATTCCAGGCAACCATGCTTGCGATGGAAAATTATCATACGGATGCGTTTGAGATGTATCAGACACTCGGCGGGTTTTACGACAAAAAAGGGTATTTTGGCATGAAACACAGCCGTATCGCGCGGTATGAGATTTTGTGGGAATTCTTGTGTGAGGCTGAGTGGAGCGAGGAGGCGCGGGAGATTCTGCGCCAGACATTGACGTATGATCTGTATGCGAGAGATTATGTGAAAAATCCGCCGGCCTTTGTGCCGGAGCGGTCTCACGAATACCAGCAGAAAGTCCGCGATTTTCTGACGAAAGAATGCGAGCAGCCGACCGTGCTTTCCGGTTATGAAAAGTACCAGCCAAAGCAGCTTTTTAATATGATCTATGTGCGGCAATTTACGGTAAATATTCCCAAATTGCTAAAAACCGGAAAAGTAGAGACGGGAGAGGCGCATTCACTTGTCTTTGATTATCAGAAACGAAATCCACTCACGCATAGTGCCGAAGTGATACGTTTGTGAGTGTTTTGGGCTTTTGGGCTTGCAGATTCGTGTTTGGACGTAACTATTCAGGTTCCCCCTCTTCCACACATTCGCATTTCGAACACTTCGTGTTCTTTCCCGCCTTTGACAAGGCTAAAAATGCTACTTTGGGACAAAAAATCTTAAAATTGGTGTTGTTTTTATCGGCATTTTGTGAGATACTCATATAGAGGGTAATTCTATCATTGGGGAAAGGAAGGATAAAGAGGTCTAATGATGAAACTAGATAACTTTTTTGTAAGCGGGGCGAACGAAGAAGCAGTTGCGATGGCAGAAGCAGTCTTGAACAATGTGAAAGCTTATTCGCCTGTATTGATCTACGCAAAACCGGGGCGTGGAAAGACTCATTTATTGCATGAGATTCAGGACAAATGCAAATCGGCTCTTGCCGGCCAGAAGGTTGCATTTACTACCGGCAGACAATTTTTGGAAGAAGTGGATCGCACGATCCGTCTGGGCGCGAAACCGAACCAGATTAAGATTTATGATGACGTGGATATCCTGCTCATTGATGATCTGGAAGAAATCTTCGGAAACCGCGAAGCGGAGCAGGTATTTAGCAATCTGTTCTTATCTTCCATGAATGAAAAGAAAAAACAGATTCTATGTACATCGTCCGTTTTGGCGAAAGAATGTGGAAGCAAAGAGATGATTCGCTTTTTTGACCGCGCGTGCATGGTTCAGTTGTATGCGCCGGATGAACAGCTCAAACGGAGTATTGTGGAGAAGATGGCACAGCAGTTTACGCTCAATCTGAATGAAGAGGCCAAACGCTATATCATTGCACAGCCGTTTTCAAGCATCAATCAGATTTTAGGAGATATGACAAAACTGGCAGCACTTGTCGAAGAAAATCAGCAGGTTGACCAGCAGTTGTGTCAGAAGTATCATATCGGACAAAACCGGTAAACGTCACGGAATGAATAAAAGAGAATCCTTCCATCTTCGATACGGGAAAAAGATGGAAGGATTTTTATACAGAACAAGCTGGCAGGCGCTGTGAGTGCTTGCGGGCAATGTATTGTCAAGATTACAACTCGTTGATTTCGCGGAGAAGACTTTCTTTTCGCGCGATTGGCGAATGCTTGATCTCGTCGATTAGATCTGACAGAAGATTGTTTTTATGATCTTTTTTGTAAATTTCTGCCAATGAAAGACAGGCAATCCGGTTTTTCGGATCGTAGTCGAGGCAGAGCCGGCAGGCTTCGGCGGCGTGAGTATAATCGCCCGCTTCCATATAAGCCCGTCCGAGAGCGGTCAGAGTCTGTAAAAAATTCTGGTAAGTCTCGTCGTAGGTGGACAGAGTCTGAAAATTGCCGATGCCATAGGCAAGCTTCAGATCGGTGTTCGTATATTCGGACAGATCCATCATTGGTGATTCGATGAGACGGCGCAATGCGTCAAGATAATGAAGGATCGTGTCATTTTGGGCTCCTTCCCAGGGAATCCTTGTGATATCCGGGGTAAAAAGCGGAAGATGTGAAATATCCTTATTGCGGGTATGATTCGCCTCTTCTTCGCGTTCCCAGAAAAGGCTTGATTCTTTTTCCTGTTGTTTCGTTGCCTTGCGTTTTTTGTAATGCATCCATGCGATAAAAATCAGGAAACAGACAAAAAAGGAAGGAAAACGGAGTGATACCATCATAAAGTAAGTCCTTTCTTTAATACTATATATAGGAGGTTACGAACTATGCTTAGCCGTAAAAAACAAAAAATCGTCGCAGCGATTATCTGCGGAGTGCTTATTGTAGCTATGCTTGCAGGCATTGTATTACCTTACGTATGATTGTAATACTTTTTTCAGCAATATGCAAGGGAGGTCTTTGAGTGCAGAGAAAAAGAATGCTGCTCGCCTTTGTTGTCATTTTCATGATGTTTGGTCTGATCGCCGTGTATACGTATGTTTCGTATGCGAGTCTGCGCCCGAAAGATGGGACGATCTGCGAAGGGGTTACCGTAGAACATGTCGCAGTGGGCGGAATGACAAAAGACCAGGCGACGGAAGCGGTCAGCGAAGAGACGGAAAAACGGGGAAGACAGGTATTGGAAGTGGAAGTAAACGGCAGCGTTGTGACGACGACGCTGGCGGAAGTGGGGTATACGTTTTCGGCAGAAGAATTCCTTGACGAGGCGATGAAGGTCGGGCGCCGGGGAAATCTGATCGAAAATTATAAAGAAATAAAAGAAGCTCGAAATACAGGAGTTTCCTTTGGCATAAACCGTCAGATGGATGAAAAAGTGCTGAAGAAATTTGTAAAGAAAAAATGTAAAAAAATGTGTACCAGTGCGCAGAATGCACAGGTTTCCATGGAAAATGGAGAATTTGTATACACCGATTCGCAGGAAGGAGTCACATTGGATGTGGCGGCGACGGTTGAAAATATCCAAAAAGCCGTAAGTGAAGCAAAAGACGATACTTCTGCGATTCGTGTAGTGGCGACTGTCGAGGTGGAAAAGCCAAAAATTTCCAAAGAGACAGCAGAACGCTGCAAAGATAAGATTGGAAGTTTTTCGACGACATTTAATGCCGGCAATGTAAACCGTTCCAAAAATGTAGCAAACGCGGCGAGACTGATCAGCGGTTCTGTCCTTTATCCGGGCGAAACGTTTTCTGTTCATGATGCCATTTCTCCGTTGACGGAAGAAAATGGATATTATGCCGCTGCTTCTTACAACCAGGGAAAAGTAGAAGATACCCTTGGTGGTGGCGTGTGTCAGGTTTCGACGACATTGTACAATGCCGTGCTCCGTGCCGAATTGGAAGTTGTGGAAAGAAGTCCGCATTCCATGGTCGTTAGTTATGTCAAACCATCGATGGACGCGGCGATCGCGGGCGATTACAAAGACTTTAAGTTTAAGAATAATACCGATGTTCCGATTTATATACAAGGCGGTACTTACAGTGGAACTCTTTATTTTAATATTTACGGAGAAGAGACACGCAGTGAGGACCGGACGGTAACGTTTGAATCGGAAGTTACCGATACGATCGAGCCGGGAGCCGATAAGATCACGTATGACAAGACCAAACCGGAATCGTATATGAGCGTGACACAAGAGGCGCATACCGGTTATAAGGCGATTCTTTGGAAGATTGTCGATGAAAATGGCAAGGAGAGCAAGACACAGGTAAATTCCAGTACGTATGCCGCTTCTCCTCGTTATGTCACAAAGGGCGCAAAGAAAGAAGAGGCGAAGCCGGAGGAGACAAAATCACCAAAGGTGAACAAAAAATCGGAAAAAGATAGTGCATTGCAAAGTAAAAAAGCTGCGCAGACGGAACGCCCACAGCAGAAAGCACAGGTGACGACACAGCCGGCAGCGACCCAGACACCTGTAGTTGTGCCGCAAGACGGCGAGGGGGACGGGGTGCAGTGATGAAAAAAGGAAAAATTTCACAAAACCAATGGAATCGTTCCGTGGATAAAAAGATACGGTATCGCAGCAAGCATCTTGTGGAGAGACCGTCAGCCGGCAGTGAGACGTTGACGTATCGGCTGCTTTCGGAGACGGTTGTCGGAAGTACGATGCAGACGGAGACAGGTCCGGCCGAAATTCTTGGAAAAAAGGCGTTTTACCGGATGTACAATGCTCTTTTGGCGGCGGGAACCAGAGCAGAAGGAATGCAGGTGCAGCTTCTTTTGCCGGAATCCGCATCGGAACAACAGATTAAGAATATCATGGGGCAGCTCGGGGAATATGGGGCTGCCTATGAAGTTGATATCGGAAGGGTACATACAGAAATCAGTGAACTGGTTAAGGCTCCGCTTTTGACATTATCAGGATTTGGAAAACAAGACGTAACAGAAACCGGAAGCAGTAGATTCTGCCCGGGACAGCAGATTATTATGACAAAATGGGCAGGGGCAGCCGGAGCAGCTGAACTGGCGTATGTCAACAAGAGATCGCTGATGAAGTATTTTCCGGCGGTTTATGTGGATGAAGCGGTTGAATATTTATGGGAAAAAACAGCCGGGGAATCGCTGCTTTCGATAGAAAAAGAGATAAAAACAGCATGGGACATGGGAGCCGGAGCGTTTCACAATGTCACGAAAAATGGTGTGTTTGGTGCCCTTTGGGAAATGGCTGAGATGTCACATGCCGGATTGGAAGTGAACTTTGCGGCGATTCCTGTGAGGCAGGAGAGCATCGAGATCTGTGAGCAGTATGGTGTAAATTTGTATGAAACAGATTCTCTCGGAAGTGTGCTGATTGGCACAGAGCACGGTGAAGACTTGGTTCGCCGGCTGCGGGAAGAAGGAATTCCGGCTGCTATCATCGGGCGAGTGACCGATGGAAATGACCGGACCATCTGTCGCGGAGAGGAAACGCGGTTTTTAACACCACCATAATTACAATTTTTGAAAATGAGGAGGCATATTATGCGGCAGGAAGAATTATTGCGAATTATGTCGAAAAATGCAAAAATATCGACGGAAGATATGGCGGCGATGCTTGAGGCATCCGAGGAGGAAATTCAGGAAACGATCGCGAGGATGGAAGAAGAGGGCATCATTTGTGGATATCCGACGCTGATCAATTGGGACTGCACAGACAACGAGATGGTAACTGCTTTGATCGAAGTCAATGTGGCACTTCACCGCGAAACCGGATTTGACAAAGTGGCAGAGCGTATTTACCAGTTTGACGAGGTCGAAAGTGTATATTTGATGAGCGGAAGTTTTGATCTTACGGTAATTCTCGAAGGAAAGAGTATGAAGGAAGTGGCAAGATTTGTCACCACCAAACTTTCACCGATTGAAGAAGTAGTCAATACCTCCACCTTTTTCGTGTTGAAAAAATACAAAGAGCATGGTCTTTTGATGGTGAGAGAGAAAAATGAACAAGAGAGGATGTTGATCACACCATGAGAAACCCATTGTCAAAAACAGTAATGGAATTAGAACCATCGGGAATCCGTCGTTTTTTTGATGTGGCAAATACGATGGATAACGTTATATCCCTGGGTGTAGGCGAGCCGGATTTTGATACTCCGTGGCATATCCGCGAAGAGGGCATCTATTCCCTGGAAAAAGGCCGTACATATTACACGTCCAATGCCGGACTTCTGCCATTGCGCCGGGAGATCAGCCGGTATCTGCATGACCGTTTTGACCTGCCTTATGGACCGGACGAGATTCTGGTTACGGTCGGAGGAAGCGAGGCGATTGATATCTGCATGCGCGCGATGCTTGATCCGGGTGACGAGGTCATTTTGCCGGAACCATGCTTTGTTTCTTATCTTCCCTGTGTGCGCATGGCAGGAGGTACGCCGGTTCGCATTTCACTTGAAGAAAAGGATGAATTCAAATTAACCGGCAAGAAATTGAAAGAGGCAATTACGGACAAAACAAAGATTCTTGTAATGCCATTTCCGAACAATCCGACGGGAGCAATTATGACGGCAGAGGAGTTACAGGTTATTTCTGATATTTGTAAGCAACATGATATCTTTGTTATGTCGGATGAGATTTACTCCGAATTGAGTTATAAAGGAAAGCACGTTTCGATTGCCAGCATTCCGGGGATGGCAGAACGGACGATCGTAATCAATGGTTTTTCGAAATCCTTTGCCATGACAGGATGGCGTCTTGGTTATGCAGCAGGTCCGAAGGAAATTATTAAACAGATGGTGAAGATTCATCAGTACATTATCATGAGTTCGCCGACGACAAGCCAGTACGCGGCGATCGAAGCACTCAAAAATGGGATGCCGGATGTCGAGAGGATGCGTGAAGCGTACAACCAGAGACGGCGTTTCCTTGTGAAGGCACTGCGCGACATGGGACTTCCATGCTTTGAACCTTACGGCGCATTTTATGTATTTCCCAATATTAGTAAATTTGGCATGACAAGCGAAGAGTTTGCGACGCGGCTTCTGCATGAAAAACGAGTGGCTGTCGTGCCGGGAGATGCCTTTGGAAAATGCGGCGAAGGATTCCTTCGAATCTCCTATGCATACTCTATTGAGGACCTGAAAAAGGCACTGGAAAAGATTAAGGAATTTATAGACACCTTATGATAATTATGTTATAATATTATGCATATGATGGCGATGAGAAAGGAGAAAAAAAGATATGGCTACATTAAATGCAGAGCATATTAATCCTTTTTTAATGGCTGCAAAGAAAGTGTTTCAGGATATGTGTTTTGTTCAGGTTCAGATACAGAAACCTGGTTTAAAAGAGGCGAACTTTGGTAAAGGTACCTGGGTTATCATAATTGGAGTTACGGGTGAGATGAAAGGCCAGGTATTATTGGCAATGTCCGAAGAAGATGCTTGTAATATCGCTTCGAAAATGTGTATGATGGAAGTAAAAGAGATTGATGATTTTGCTGCCAGTGCACTGAGCGAACTTGGTAATATGATCATGGGAAATGCGTCTACCGTATTTTCTTCCAATGGAGTTGGAATCGATATTACACCACCGACTTTATTACATGGTGAAGGCAGTTTTACAAATACATATACAAGAAATCTTTGTGTACCACTTACATTTAACACAACAACGGTTGAATTGTATCTGGCATTAAAACAGGATTAGGGGGCAGTATGTTAAATATTGTATTGTTGGAACCTGAAATCCCTGCCAATACAGGAAATATCGGGCGTACCTGCGTAGCAGCAGGTGCCAGACTTCATTTAATTGAACCGATGGGGTTTCAGATCAATGAAAAGCAGGTAAGGCGTGCAGGGTTGGATTATTGGGACAAATTAGATTATAGGATTTACGACAGTTACCGTGATTTTGTGGAGAAAAACCCCGGTATTAAGATTTATATGGCGACGACAAAAGCGCGCCATGTTTATTCGGAGGTGTCTTTTGAGGATGACTGTTATATCATGTTTGGAAAAGAGAGCGCAGGAATCCCGGAAGAACTTTTGGTAGAGAATCAGGAAAACACGATTCGAATTCCGATGTTTGGCGAGATTCGATCCTTGAATCTTGGCAATTCTGTAGCGATTATTTTATACGAAGCATTGCGCCAGCATGGATTTGAGAATCTGAATAAACAGGGGAATCTTCATCGGTTATCCTGGGATAACTGAAATCAAAAAGAGCATGAAATGGAGGAAGAGCAATGAAGAAGGCGAAAAAAGAAAACAAACAACGTCAGGGCATTTCTCTTAAATATAAGGGGATGCTGTTGACAGCAATGTTGATTTTTGTTGTGGTCGGGGCGACACTTATGCTAGCGATACCGCAGATTAAGAGCAACATGACAGAAACCATTCACTCGTATATGTATGATATCGCAGTGACAAATGGAAGAAGTCTGGATGTCGAAGTAAAAGCACATGGAATTCGTGTTGCACTTTCGGAAAATAAACTGCGTGAGTTGTTCTCAAATGTAAAAGTGAAAGATATGGAGAGCAGTTATGCATATGTAGTTGCCGGAAATGGTACGATGCTGTATCATCCGAAAGCAGATAAGATCGGGAAACCGGTAGAAAATGCAGTTGTAAAAGATCTGGTATCGCAGATTGAGAAAGACCAGGTTCCAAAGTCCGATGTAGCGACGTATGATTTCCGTGGAGATACAAAATATGTCGGATATTATGCGGACCAAGATGGTCAGTATATCGTAATTGTATCGGCAGATCAGAGCGAAGCACTTTCCGGAGTTACTCAAGCAATCGGTACGATGGTTGGAACTTCCGTTTGTTGTCAGATTATTTGCATGATCATTGCGTTCCTATGTTTCCATCGTCTGTTTAATCCGCTGAAGAAGATTACTAATCAGGTGGAGCGTCTGGGAAATTTGGATTTGAAGCATACCGGTGAATTAGATAAATTGGCTAAGATCGGCGGAGAAGTAGGAATGATGGCGCGGTCTGTATGGCAGGTGCAGACGAAACTGGCAGAAGTTGTTATGGAGCTTAAAGACGAGAGCGAGCACTTGTTTGCTTCTTCGAACCAATTGAGTGGAAATGCAGCCGCGACGGCAGAGACGGTCGGACAGATTAACAGTGCTGTGCATGATATGGCAGAAGGAGCGTCGTCTCAAGCCAATGATACACAGACTGCGACAGAAAGTGTTATTGTCATCGGTAACATGGTGAATGAGACAAACGATGAGGTGGCAAAACTTCGAGAAAACGTTGAAGTGATGAAGACTTCCGGAGAAGAAGCGGAGCAGACACTGAAAGAACTGGAAGAGATCAACGAAGAGGCAAAACAGTCGATCGCTGAGATTTATAATCAGACCAATACAACGAATGAGTCGGCGCAGAAGATTAAAGATGCGATTACATTGATCACATCGATTGCAGAAGAGACGAATCTTCTTTCTCTCAATGCTTCGATTGAGGCAGCGCGTGCCGGCGAGCAGGGACGTGGTTTTGCGGTAGTGGCAAGCCAGATTCAGAAATTGGCAGAACAGTCCAACGAATCCGCGATGCAGATTCAAAAAATTGCCAACCTGCTCATGCAGGATTCGGATCAGGCAGTAGAGATCGTGGATCGTGTGAAACAGATCATGGATACACAGAATGTCAAGATGAATGTTACCGGAGAGATGTTCCAGAAGGTGCAGGATGAGATTGAGTCTTCCATGGAGAGTATCAATACGATCTATGAAAAGACAGATAAAATGGATCAGGCGAAGACAGAAGTTGTGGATGTGGTACAAAATCTGACTGCGATCGCCGAAGAAAATGCGGCTGGTACAGAAGAGACTTCCGCATCGGTTACCGAAGTAAATGACATTGTGGAGGACATCTCAAGCAATGCAAAACAGCTTCATGATGCCGCTCAGAAGATTGAAGACCACATGAATAAATTTGAGATTTAAGAGAACTTGTTTATATAAAAAGATAGGAGGCTTTCCCATTACGAGGAAGCCTCTTGTTTTTTTGAATGATATTTTAAAGTAAAGACAAATTCAGTTCCGACGTCTACGGTACTTACGACATTGATCGTCTGATTGTGTGCCTGTATGATCTCTTTGGAGATCGAAAGTCCAAGTCCCGTTCCACGTTTGTCTTTTCCACGGGAAATATCGGTTTTATAAAAGCGGTCAAATACTTTGTTTAGAGATTCTTTCGGGATTCCGATGCCGGAATCTTTGACGGAAACAAATACTTTTGCACCCTTTTTTCGTAAACTGATTTTTATCTCCGAATTGTTATGGCTGAATTTTACCGCATTGTCAATAAGGTTATATAACACCTGATGTATCTTGCTTTCGTCTGCTTCCACAAGCAGTTCTTTCTGGGTATTATAATCCAGAACAAACGAAATTTCTTTTTTTGCCGCCGTTCCTTCCAATGTATTTACGGTCTGAACAATTGTCTCACAAATATTAAAAGTTGTGATGTCAAGAAGTACATTGTCGCCGTTAAATGAATTTAATTCCAGCAGATTGGAGGTCAGATTCGTAAGTCGGTCGGTCTCCGATAAAATGATGTTCAAGTATTTTTCCTGCGCCTCGTAAGGAATCGTACCATCGAGCATTGCCTGCGCATATCCATGAATTGAAGTAAGCGGTGAACGAAAATCATGGGAAATATTGGAAATGAATGCACGCTGGTAATCATCGAAGTTGTTCAGGTCTTCCGCGATAATGTTTAACGCACCGGCAAGGTCGCCAAATTCATCGGAAGTGTGAAGGGTGATCGGCTCATTTTTCTGATGAATGGAAAAATGTTTGGCCGCATTGCACAGCCGCCGCAGCGGGATGATATTCATGGCATAGATCAGGAAAAAGGATACGGCCAGAATTGCCCCCATCATAAATAGAATGGAGTCGAGCAGATTGAAATAATATTGCAGCCGCTCGGCAACATATCCGCTTGTAAGTGCTTCATTTTCCATCGCCGCCGCCATCAAGCTATTGCGGACCAGTGCAAAGACGAGCGTGTGCGTCAGATAGTAGGACGACGTGAAAATGCACAGATAGAGAATTACCAGTTTTTTTCCAAATGTCAGGCGAATTCGGTTTCGCATAATGATCAGCCTTTCTTTGTCTCAAATTTGTAGCCAATACCCCATACGGTGGCAAGGCGCCATTCGTCGTGGTCTTTGATCTTTTCGCGAAGTCGTTTGATATGAACATCGACGGTTCGCGTGTCGACGACGTATTCGTAACCCCAGATGCGGTCAAGAAGCTGTTCTCTTGTAAATACCTGGTTTGGATGTGTGGCGAGAAAATACAAAAGCTCCAGTTCTTTTGGTGGCATCTCGACCGGATGTCCCATATATACGACAGAATAGTTTGACAAACTGACAGTGAGATCGGTGTATTGTATCGTCTCTGTACCGGTTTCGGTGGAAGCCGCCGGAGCTGCGGGGGCACTTCCTGTCTGATAACGCCGCAAAACAGCCTTTACGCGCGCCACCAGTTCTTTTGAATCAAAAGGTTTGATGATGTAGTCATCGGCGCCAAGCTCCAGTCCCAGCACTTTGTCAAAAACTTCTCCTTTTGCCGAAAGCATGATGATCGGAACCGTGGAAGTTTTGCGGATTTCGCGGCAAACGTCGTATCCGTCAATGCCCGGAAGCATGATATCGAGCAGGATCAGATCCGGTTGAAAGGAAGCATTTTTCTTCAATGCCTCTTCGCCGTCGTGTGCCTGCATACACTGGAAACATTCTTTTGTTAAGTATAATTCGATCAACTCTGCAATGTTGGCGTCGTCATCAACAATCAGTATTTTTTGTTTTTCTGCCATGGAAGTCATCCTTTCTTATTTGAACTCAGCCACAGTCACACCGTAGCCGCCCTCACCGTATTCTCCCATACGATAGGTTTTGATGTATTTACTCTTTTTCAAATGCGCCTGCACGGCATTTCGCAGAGCACCGGTTCCGACACCGTGGATAATGGTGATCTGGTGCAGCTTGGCAAGATACGCATCGTCAAGGTATTTATCTAAAAGTGCAATTGCCTCGTCAACCGTTTTTCCGATGAGATTAATGCTTGAAGAAACGTGCAGCGATTTCATCATTTTGATCTTTCCGGCACCGGAACGTTCGCGAAGCTGTTCTTTCCGGTTCTGCAATGTCTCTTCTTCGAGAAGTTCGAGATCATCCGCATTGACTTCGGAACGCATGATTCCCATCTGCACAAAGCATTTTCCTTTGGTGTTTGGCAGCGACATTACGGTACCTTTTACGCCCATGGAATGCACCATGACAAGGTCGCCGATGGAAAGTTTTCCCGGCGCTGTCTTTGGGCGGTTTCCTTTTTGTTTTGTCGCCAATTTTTCGCCGGTTTTCTTAAGTTGTTCGCGGATCGCAGAACGCTGGCGCTCCATGTCGCTGACATTTCCTTTGCCGCCGTCCATCCATTTATTGTATTTGCGGATGGAATCGTCTGCCATGTCTTTGGCCTTCTGCAGTATTTCATTGGCTTCTTCATTTGCACGGCGCAAAATCTTTTCTTTTGCTTTATCAATTCGTTCATTTTTCTCTGCCAGTTTTTTCTTCTGCCGCTCGATTTCTTCGCGGTAAGCAGCCGCTTTCGCACGTTCTTGTTCCAATTCTTTCCGTGTACTTTCGAGCCCGGTCACAACGTCCTCAAAGGATTTGGAATCTTCGTCGACAAGGGATTTTGCTTTCTCAATAATTTCGTCGGAAATTCCCAGTTTGCTGGAAATCGCAAAGGCGTTACTTTTTCCCGGAACGCCGATGAGCAGACGGTAGGTCGGCTGCAGGGATTCCACGTCAAATTCGCACGAAGCATTTTCTACGTGATCTGTCGAAAGGGCGTAGATCTTCAACTCGCTGTAATGTGTCGTCGCCATCGCGGTCACATTTCGCTGTAAAAGATTGTCAAGAATGCTGATGGCAAGTGCCGCACCTTCGACCGGATCGGTTCCGGCACCAAGTTCATCAAAAAGCGCAAGCGTATTTTTATCCGCACGTTTCAGAATCGAAACGGTGTTTGTCATGTGCGAGGAGAAGGTACTCAGGCTCTGCTCGATACTCTGCTCATCCCCGATGTCCGCGTAAACTTCATGAAATACGCGCAGATGAGAGCCGTCAAACGCCGGGATGTGGAGCCCCGCCTGTCCCATCAAAGTAAATAAGCCGACGGTTTTCAGCGAAACGGTCTTACCGCCGGTGTTTGGGCCGGTGATGATGAGAAGCCGGTAATCTTTCCCCAATGTGACATCAATCGGCACAACGCGGTCGCGCGGAATCAATGGATGCCGTCCTTTTTTTATCTCTATATAATTGTCGTCAAAAATCGGCTCGCTTCCCTGCATTTTTTTGGATAATTTTGCCTTTGCAAAGATGAAGTCAAGTTCTGCCAGCAAAATGACATCGCGCTCCAACCCTTCGGTTTCCGGCGCGCAAATACTACTGATGGAAGCAAGGATTCGCTCAATTTCTTCCTGTTCTTTCATCGCAAGTTCGGCGAGATCGTTGTTCAATTTGACAATTGCCATCGGTTCGATGAAAAAGGTGGAACCGGTGGAACTCTGATCGTGGATCATTCCCTGAAATGCGGATTTGTATTCTTGTTTTACAGGCAGACAATATCTTCCATTTCGCATCGTGACGATATTGTCGCGCAGCATATCTCCTGACGAATTGACCGTCACAGACAGCTGCTCGCGGATTTTGTCATTTGTCGTTTTCATCGCCCGGCGGATGCGTTTCAATTCGCTGCTTGCATCGTCGCTGATCTCATCCTCGGACAAGATACAGCGGCTGATCTCTCGGCGAATTTCCGGAAATGTCTGAAGTCCGTCGAAACGCCCGGACAAAAAATCGGTTTCTTCGTCTTTTTTATCAAATTCAACAGCCCGCTTGGCAGCCTCCAAAAGAGCCCCAATCCTCAGAAGTTCGCCAGCCCCGAGTGTCCCGCCTTTGGCAAGCGGCACGAGGCTCGGCCGGATGTCGGTCAGCCCATGAAAGGACAGCGCCCCATGATGAAAGAGCCTTGTCAAAGCATGGCTTGTCTCCGCCTGCATCGCCACAATTTCCCCCTGGTCTGACGACGGGCGCAGCCGTCTTGCACTGTCCTTTCCAAGCGCAGAATCAGCTTCCTCTACGAGCATATCTATAATTTTGTCATATTCTAATGTCTTTAAAACTTTTTTATTCACAATTAAATCTCCATTCCAGTGCTTTGCACGAGTGTCTCAAACGATGTTCCCCAGCCATGCAAGCATGTCTGGAAACATTCGATGATACCCTGTATTACAATACGATGATACCCTGTATTGTACCATACCAGGGGCGTGGTTACAATGGGTTTGGCGAAAAAATTCGTTTTCGGGGGCGTGGGCGGAAAGGCAACGTAAATGGGGGAAAGCGCTGAAATTCGTTACCTCCCCGCCGCGGAGCAGGGCAAAAAGGCAACGCAAAAAGGGAAACCCGGCGAAATCCGTTGCCTTTAAAGCCGGCAAGAAGCCTAAAAGGCAACGCAAATGGGGGAAAGCGCTGAAATTCGTTGCCTCCCCGCCGACTTTTTCGCCGCCAACCACCCCACTTCCCCATGTCCCCATAAATTCCCAAAATCACTCTGGCAGAAATGAAAAAAAATATGCTATCATAAGATTAGCACATTACAGTAATGGGGAGATTTGGATGAATATAGAGGAATCAAATCTTTGTATCGGATGCATGAAGCCGCTCGGTCAGACCGGGAGGTGTTCTTTTTGTGGAATGAAACAGGAAGATTACAATCCGATCCCGCGCTGTCTTTTGCCGGGGACGCGGCTTGCGGACCGGTATATTCTGGGGAAAGTGCTGGGCGAGGGAAGCTTCGGAATTACCTATATTGGCTGGGACAGCCGGTTGCAGATTCCGGTGGCGATCAAAGAATATTTTCCGAGCGAAATGGTCAGTCGGGATGTCATCTGCGGACATGGAAATAAAGTATACTTGTATGAAAATGCTAAAAAGAATCATTATGAGGAGGACATAAAGAAATTTTTGAATGAGGCAAAATGTTTGTCCAAATTTAATGAAGTAGAAGGGATTGTGTCTGTCCTTGATTTCTTTTATGAAAATGAAACTGCGTACATTGTCATGCAGTTTATTGATGGAGTCAGTGTAAAAGAGTACATTAAGAAAAACGGAAAAATGGATGGCAAAAAAGTGCTGAATGCGATGCGGCCGGTGCTTCTGGCATTGGAAAAAGTGCATCGGACAGGGATTGTGCACCGAGACATCAGCCCTGACAATATTATGATAAGAAAAGACGGAAGTCTGGTGCTGATCGATTTTGGAGCCGCGAGAATGCGGAATATTGACAATACAAAGACAATGACGGTGTTATTTAAAAGAGGATTTTCGCCGGAGGAGCAGTACCGCTACAAGGGGCGGTGGGGAGCGTATACCGATGTTTATTCAATCAGTGCGACCATGTATTATATGTTGACGGGAGAGGCACCGACCGATTCGGTAATTCGGGCATTGGGAGACGATATGCCGTCACTTTTGAATATGAAAGAGCTGGAAATTTCTACCAAGCAAAAGAAGGCAGTTATGAAAGGAATGGCAGTAAATGCCAAAAACCGCTGGCAGAGTATCCGGGAATTGTACGATGCCATGTACGAAGAAGAGCAGAACATCACAAGTGGTTCCGGAAGGCGAAGAAGGATTGCGGGAATTGCGGGTGCGGCTGTGCTTGGAACCGCCATTACCATCGGATGTCTGCATGCAGGAACGAAAGACGAAAAACGGGAGCCGGTCATTGCCGTAGAGACACCGGTCGTAACACCGGAAGCCACGAAAACACCGAAAAAGGAAATTTTGATGACCAATGTGACGGGGAAAACGATGGTTGAGGCAGAAAAAGAGTGGGGAAGCACCGTCGATATCACATGGAAACAAGAATATTCGGACACTGCGAAAAAAGGAATGGTCATTTCACAGAATGTTTCGGCGGGAGAATGGGTCAGCGCAGACCAGAAACTGGTATTGACGATAAGCAAAGGCCAGGGAAAGACCGTTGTGCCGAAGTTGCGTGGATTGACGCTGGAGCAGGCAAAAAAGAAATTGAAAAAGGTACATTTGACTTATAAAATTCAACGGGAAGAAAGCAGTAAAGCGGTAGATACCGTGCTTTCGCAGAGTGTCGCAAAAGGGAAAAAGGTGGCGCGTGGAACGGCGGTAAAACTGACAGTGAGCAAACAGAAAAAAGCGGAGGCTGTGGTGACGAAAAAGCCAGCGGCTACGGCGAAACCGACACAGAGAAGTAAAAAAAGGAAAAAGGATTTTGTAGGAGTGATTCAATAAAAGTGAAAATTTTGGAAAAAAATTTCGACACTTTTCTGATAAAATAAAAACGGCAGCAGGAAGCTGCCGGCAAAAGATAATAAAAGGGGTACGATTTATGGAGAAAGAGGTCTTATTTGGGACATTTGATGCATTTCTCATTTCACAGATGGGATTTTCGCTGAGCGGAACATTGGAACAACAGGAAAAAATACGGAAAGAGGCGTATCATACATTCTTGAACAAAATCCAGGGCGAACGGCCGGCATCATTTCCGACCATACGCCGGTGGTTTGGCATCCGAAGCGTCGCTGTGCCTGCGCGTGAACAGATTTTCCGCATTGCCTTTTCCCTTGGGTGCAATGTGGAGCAGACAAATCAGTATCTTGTGGAGGGAGCATCGCAGCCGTCGTTTCAGATCAATGATTACACGGAAATGATCGCAATGTATGCACTTGAAAATGGATGGAATTGGGAAAAATACCAGAAGATAGTCGGGGAGTACGAAGGAGGCTTGGATGATGGTACGGAGATTCTGCATCAAACCAATACCCAATGGCTGATGCAGCAGTTTGAGTATGTCAAGACTTTGGACGAAGAGCAGTTTATGTATTGGATGTGGAAGCATTCCGGAATTTTCAAGGGCTACAGCAAGACCGCGCAGGAGTTCCTTACCAAATATCGTCAGCTCGTCCTTGAAGGAATGCGGAATGACGCAAAAAACAATCTCAATTTTCTTTTGGCAGAAAGCGGATTTCAGACGTGGAAAAAACGGCATTTTTATCGGAGCTCGGCAAATGAACTTGAGCAGATCAAAAAGTATATTCGTTCCAATGAACGCTCGAAAAATCCTGACATTTCGGAACATTTGGCAAAAAATATTTTGGAACTTGCGAAAATGGCATATTCGGAGACCGGCCAGAATACGAAACTGCTGGCAGAATTATTTGAATCCCCAGCCAGCACAATGACGCACAAATATCTTTCGGATCTTTTTCATATTCCGGAGCGTAATGAAATGCATATCCGCAGCAGACAGGCAATCCAAAAACTTGAAAAATATACCGATGAAGAGCCATGTCCACCGGATATCGCAGAAATGATTGACCGGTTTGGAAAAGGAAAAGTGGTGGTCGAAAGTGTCGGCGAAGTAAAAGAGTGGTTGGAAGAATTTGACAATGATGGTAAGCGCCGCCGATTGATCGTGAAACGGAGTGATCTCCTGCCAATGATCTGTTATGTGGCACAGCAGCGGTACCGTGCCAAAATTGCCGACGCTATGGAAACTTACAGCCAGAGCGAGGCGCAAAAAGTATTTTTGGATATGGCAAATGCAGTTCTGATCGCCTGCAATATGCCGGCTGTCAACGAAAAGTACCGTTATGACAAACAGCTTTTGCAGAGTTTTCAGGAGGAAGAGGTGTGATGCAATTTAAAAGAAAACCTTGATTTTGTCACAAAAAGCCTGTACAATGAAGAATGCAATATAAAATGAAGTTTTTCATTGTCAGAAAGGAAGAGTAAAAATGACAAAGTTTAAGAAGTATGTGAGTATTCTTTTGAGCGTGTCTTTGATTGCCGGCGTTGCGCCGATGGACGCGCAGGCGAAAACTGTGGAAGATAAAAAAGCAGCAATACAGACGATAAATGAGAAGGAAACGATGACAGCGCAGGCAGAGACCGGATCTTCGGAGACGGCAGCACCAAGTGAGAGCCCGAGTGCCGCTCCGTCAGCAAGTGCCAGTGCGGCACCGAGCACGACACCAAGTGCTGCACCGACGGCGACACCGGTTATCCCATCGCAGGGGAAAGTGGTTGTGGATGCAGAAGATGCATTTTCGACGACAGCCGGCAGTGATGGAAAGACGTGCACGATTTCCGGATACAAAGGAAATGCGGCAGTGACGACATTGTATATTCCGAAGGAAATCGGTGACAAAGAAGTGACAGCGATCGCAGCAAATGTATTTGCGGCCTGCCCATATTTGAAAAATGTAGTGATCAAAAATGACATCGACATTGCAGCCGGTGCTTTTCCGGCAGGCACAGAGGTTTGGGCAAAATCCGGTGCGAAAGCGCAGACTTATGCACAGGCGAACGGCCTTACATTTCACCCGCTCGACAGTACGGCAAGCTTGACAGGCAAGAAAGATGCTTCATTTAAAAAAGGTACATTGACATGGACTGCCGTAAATGGTGCAGCTTCATACAATGTTTACCGTAAAAAAGCAAAAGGAAAATATTCCCTGTATAAAAATGTAAACGCCTTGACATATACCAATGAGAAATTGGCAGCAGGAGCTACTTATACTTATAAGATCCGCCCGGTATTTACGGCCGCAGACGGCGAAAGCATCGAAGGTGTGGATTCGAAAGAAGCCGCTATCGCATTGACACCGGCAAAAGTGAAAAAACTGAAAGCAAAAGGCATCCGCGGAGGCATTCAGGTTCGCTGGGCGCGCAATAAAAATGTGACCGGCTATCAGGTATTTATGAAGGTTCATGTCAAAGGATTTAAGACTTCGTTTAACCGCGTGAAAACGATTAAGAAAAATAAAGTGACAGGATACCGCTGTAAAATGCTGGTTCGCGGCATGAAATACAGTTACCGCGTGCGTGCATTTAAGACAATTAAGGGCAAAAAGATCTTCGGACCATTTGTGACGGTCACAGCAAAAGCAAAATAAGGAAAGAGAGCAAAATATGTATTATTTGAACGATTATCGAGAAGGACAAAAATTAGTTGGAACGTATCTTTGTAAGTCCAAACAAATCTTAAAGACGAAGGCAGGAAAGACGTATTATTCGTTGATCCTGCAGGACAAGACCGGCACGGCAGATGCCAAGATCTGGGAACTTGGACGTGGCATCGAAGATTTTGAGACAATGGACTATATTTATTGCGAAGGTCTTGTGACGAGTTTTCAGGGAAATATTCAGATGAATATTTCACGTGTGCGCCGCAGTGAAGAGGGCGAATATGATCCGGCGGATTACATTCCGACGACGGACAAAGATATCAAAGAAATGTATGCCAAAGTAGTGGCATACGTGAATAGTGTGAAAAATCCATATCTTTCCAAATTGCTGAAAATGTTTTTTGTCGAAGATAAGGAATTTGTCAAAGAATTTTGCAGACATTCTGCGGCAAAAAGTGTACATCACGGCTTTATGGGAGGACTTCTCGAACATACTTTGAGTGTGACAAATATGTGCGAATATTTTGCGGGTGCCTACCCACTCATTCACCGTGATCTTTTGATTACGGCGGCATTGTTCCACGATATGGGGAAAATCGATGAAATTGCGCCATTTCCACGCAATGATTATACCGATGACGGACAGCTTCTCGGTCATATTTTTATCGGCGCACAGAAAATTTCTGTGGCAGCAGCCGGCATCCCGGGATTCCCGAAAAAACTGGAAAATGAGCTGGTTCACTGCATTTTAGCACATCATGGAAAATTGGAATTTGGTTCCCCGAAAGTACCGGCATTGATGGAGGCAATGGCACTTCATCTCGCGGACAATGCAGATGCGAAATTGCAGACATTGACGGAAGTATTCCATCAGGCAAGCGATAATATGGAGTGGCTGGGATTCAACCGCATGTTTGAGAGCAACCTGCGCCAGACATCACCGGAGGAATAATCGATGGATTTTAAGAAAAATCAGGAAGTAATCTTAAAAATAGACGATCTTGGAAATAACGGAGAGGGCATAGGCCATGTAGATGGCTATGCTCTTTTTGTCAAGGAAGTATTGCCGGGCGAGACCATACGTGCGGGTATTATGAAATGCAAGAAAAATTACGGATTTGCAAGGCTTTTAGAGGTGCTGGAACCTTCTCCGGACCGTGTCGAACCGCAGTGCCCTGCGGCGCGTCCGTGCGGCGGCTGTACGTTGCAGCATTTATCGTACAATGCACAGCTTAGGTACAAGGAGAACAAAGTGAAAAATTGTCTTACGCGCATCGGCGGCGTGGATCTTACCACCGTGGAGTGGCTCCCAATCCTCGGAATGCAGGAGGAAACCCCATGGCATTACCGCAACAAAGCTCAGTTCCCGGTACGTGAACAATTGGATGAAAATGGAAAACCACACGTAGTGACAGGATTTTATGCCGGGCATTCGCACCGCGTTATCCCAATGACGGACTGTGCGATTCAGGCTCCGATCATGCGTGAGATCCTGGAAATCGTGCTTGCGTGGATGGATAATAACAACATTCCCGCGTATAATGAAGAACACCGGACAGGACTTGTACGCCATATTTATATCCGCACCGGCTATCACACCGGTCAGATCATGGTCTGCCTCGTCCTTAATGCACCAAATAAAAAGAAAATGGGGATAAATGAGGGAAAATTCACCGCGCTTGTGGATAACCTTACAAAAATTGATGGTATGACAAGCATCTGCCTGAATTTCAATCCGGAGAACACCAATGTAATTCTCGGCAAAAAAACGACCACGCTTTGGGGCGAAGATGCCATCGAGGATACGATCGGCGGTATCCGTTACCGCATTTCCCCGCAGTCATTTTATCAGGTGAATCCGGTTCAGACCGAAAAATTGTACCGTACTGCTCTTGAATTCGCGGATATCAAACCCGGCGAGACAGTGTGGGATCTGTATTGTGGCATCGGAACCATTTCCCTTTTCATCGCCAAAGAACTTGGCAGTGCCGGCGAAGTGATCGGCGTCGAAATTGTGCCGGAAGCCATCGAAAATGCGAAGGAAAATGCCCGTCGGAACAACATCACAAATGCCCGCTTCTACGCCGGTGCTGCAGAAGAAGTTGTTCCGAAACTCATCTCTGCGGACGGCAGCGAATCTGCCAAAGCGGATGTCGTCGTCGTTGACCCGCCGCGCAAAGGCTGCGACCAGACACTCCTCGACACAATCGTCCGCATGTCGCCAAACCGCATCGTTTACGTAAGCTGCGACCCGGCAACACTCGCCCGAGATGTGAAGGTACTGGCGGAGAAAGGGTACGAAGTAAAGAAGGTACGGACGTGCGACATGTTCCCGATGGGTGGGCATGTGGAGACGGTGGTAGGACTACAACGCAAAAGTATGTAGAAATCCTTGAATTTACGCACTTTACAGAGTTTTGGACTTTTAATGAAATTGGTGTAAATCATAAAGAAAAAGTACAAGTTCGTAAAGTGGAGGTGTCTGTGGTACTTGACCTGGATACTTGAAACACAATTTTGTATATAAAAGTGAATAGAGATCATCAATTATGATGAATGTAGGGATACTTGCAAAAGAGTGTCCCTATTTTTATATAAGGGAATTCCTAACAGGGATGCCTTTTGAATTTTAGGAAAGGAGATGCAGAACATGGGCGTTATTGTTTCAAGGCATGTTGGGACAAAAAAAGACCTGCGAAGTTATCTGAAATCACTAGAGAGGATGACGAAATTTGAAATATGTCATGTCTCAAATTTTAAATCGTGGGATAAGCCGGGAATCTATCGGATTTATATAACAGTCCGAAAGAAAGAAAAAAAGATACACAGTTTATAAAAATAAAGAATACGGAGGGTCAGAATTATGTGTAAAGTAATCGCTATATGCAATCAGAAAGGTGGAGTTTCCAAGACCACTACAACCGCAAATCTTGGAGTTGGCTTAGTAAGAGCAGGAAAGAAAGTGCTTGTGATTGATGCAGATCCACAGGGGAATCTGTCACAGAGTCTAGGAATTGAAAATCCGGATGAACTGGAAGTTGCACTTCCGAGTATCATGGAGCAGATCATTATGGACAAGGAGGTGGATGTAACGAAAGGAATCATCCATCATAAAGAAGGACTTGACCTTATGCCTTGTAATATTGATCTGTCAGGAGTGGATATTTCACTTGTAAATGCCATGAGTAGAGAGTTTGTCTTGAAAACATATGTGGAAAGCATAAGAGAGTTCTATGATTACATTCTGATTGACTGTATGCCAAGTTTAGGAATGATAACGGTCAATTCTTTAACGGCATCAGACAGTGTTTTGATTCCAGTGCAGGCAGCTTATTTGCCGGTAAAAGGAATGGAGCAGTTAATTACAACGATCTGTCGTGTGAAAAAGCACTTAAATTCGGAAATCAAATTTGAGGGGATTCTGATTTCCATGCTGAACGCAAGAACGAACTATGCAAAGGATATTATGGAGTTGATCAGGGAGTATTATGGGGATGCAATTCCTATCTTTGAAAGTAAAATACCATTTTCGGTGAAAGCTGCTGAGACATCGGCTGCGGGAGTGAGCATCTTTACATTGGACAAGAAGCATCCGGTGGCGCAGGCTTACGAGAAATTGACAGAGGAGGTAATCGCTCATGAGTAGAACAAAGGCATTAGAAAATGTAAAATTGACGAGTTTTGATGACCTCTTTGGAGGAAAAAACATCGAAAAGGCTGCAGAAGCAGGTGATGTGAAAGAGATACCGCTTTCAGAACTGCATGAATTCCATAATCATCCGTTTCAGATTCGTTCGGATGAGGAACTGGCAGAGATGATTGAGAGCGTCAGGGAGCATGGTGTGCTGGTGCCGGGAATTGTCCGGAAACGCAAAGAAGGCGGTTATGAGATCATTGCCGGACATACAAGAAAGCATGTATGCGAGATACTTGGATTTGAGACAATGCCGGTATTTGTAAAAGAAATGGATGATGATGAAGCCAGTCTGGTTATGGTGGATTCTAACATTCAGAGAGAAAACATCCGACCGAGTGAAAAGGCAAAGGCATATAAGATCAAATATGATGCCATGAAGAATCAGGGAAAAGCTGGGAACAGTCTGAAGATGATGTCGGAGGAAAGTGGCGAGAATTATAAACTGATTCAGAGATATATATGGCTTGCACGACTGAATGATGATCTGTTGGCGTTGGTAGATAATAAACAGCTTGGAATGGTTCAAGGGGTCAGCTTATCGGTTCTTCAAGAGAAAGAGCAGGAAGCGGTTTACGATGCTATCTGCAGGCACAAAATGAAATTATCGACAGTACAGGCAAATACCATAAAGCAGTTGAGTGTAGATGGAAAGTTTAATGAGCAGATCTTGGAACGCTATCTTACTTCTGCTCAGAAGCAGAAGAGAAAAAAGGAAATTACTCTGAAAAATGAACGACTGTCAGAGTATTTTGAGGAAGAAACCACAGAAGAGGAAATGATGAATATCATTTTTGAACTGTTAGAAACATGGAAACGAAAGAAAGGAAGTGCACAGAATGAATAAGATTATTTTACTTGGAAATATGACGAGAAATCCAAAAACAACGAGAAAGACAGCAGAGGATGGCAGTGAAGTTGTTATTACCAAATTTGACCTTGCAGTAAATCGGAGGTCAAAGCGTGATGGCGAAGCCGATGCCGATTTCTTTCACTGCACTTCCTTTGGAAGACAGGCGGAATTTGTTGAGAGATACTTTCATAGCGGCTCCCGTGTATTAGTCATTGGACGAGTGCAGAATAACAACTATACGACCAAAGAGGGAAGCAAGGTTTATGGATTCAGTATCATTACAGAAGAGGTTGAGTTTGCACAGAAGAAAAGTGCGGAAAAACCGGAAAATAAAGAAAGTGATTTTTCATCTGTTGCAGATGAGGATCAACCATTCGATGGCAGGTAGGTGATATCATGGCAGAAGGTTTCTTCCGAAGTAAAAAGGGTTTTACAGTCGTTCAAAATGAAATAACCAAGGATGTAAACATTTCCTTAAAAGCAAAGGGATTGTATCTTGTCATACAAGCATATATCTCCATGCCGGATAGGAAGTGGACAAAAGAAGATTTTCGCAATTTGACTAAAGAGGGTAAGAAGGCATTTGACAGTGCATGGAAAGAATTAAAAGATTTTGGATACTTGAAAGTTCATTTCATGCCTGATAATGGTGTATGGCGGGCTGAGTATGAGTTGTTAGATGAACCGGATCCCGGACCACATACATTATATCATAGCTGCGATGGAACGGTTTCCAGTAACAACCTGACACGAGCAGAAAAGAAGCGGCAGGCGGATTTATCTGTAGAAGAGAATAAACAGGTTTCGTCTGAAAATATCAGCGATCCGGCTGCAGAAAAAGATGAAAATCACCGTTACCCCCCTTTTGGTACTAACGGTAAAGATGACCGTTACCCCCCTTACGGTAGTAACGGTAACGGTAATAACGGTTACGGTAGCAACGCAAATGGGGGTAACAATAATAAAGACTATAATATAAATCCTGATATAAAGACTAATAATATAAATCCTAATCTTAATCAATATCAGGATCAGGAGGTGATGCGTGAGGACTATTCGATGGAGTTTATAGAGCAGCATTATGAACTGGAACCAAGGTATGTTTCTGCTGTGCAGGAAAATTCGATCAACACGGTCAAAGATGTGCTTTATGATATTTTAAATACCCATAAACCGATGCTGCGGGTAATGGGAGAGGACAAACCGGCTACGGTTGTGAAATCACGGCTTTTGAAACTGAACCGATGTGATATTGATTATGCGATTGACCAATATCAAAAACAGGTGACGAAGGTACATAACCATAAGGCATATATGCTCACGGTACTTTACCAGGCAAAATCGCAGGGTGAGTTGGATATCAGTAACCGTGTGATGTATGATTTTTATGGAGCAGGAAGTAAAGCCGGTGATACAGGAGGTGGTGGCAGTGGATAATAAGGACAAGTCTGCCAGAATTCCGGTACTACTCCGGCTGGATAATCCGAAGCACAGACTGGTCTATAACATTCTTGAAAGTACAGACAACAAAAGTGCTTATATCCGGGAAGCGGTGATCTATTATCACAGGCATAAAGGCATATCTCCGGAGGAAGATGATGTTATGGATCACATCCGGTTGGTGGTACAGGAATGTAATCAACAGCTTTTAACCGAACTCGACAAGAGGATCGGAAGTAAAGATTTGATTGCCTATGACAAACTGAAAAATATATTTTAATTGACTGAAAAATACAGTATAATTTACATTGCTGGGAATGACCAGCGTACAGCAAGGAGCGTGAACGATATGAGAAAAATGATAAAAACAGGCATGGTATTTTTTATGGCGATGATGGTGCTTATGACGCAGCATGTTACGGCAGATGCAAAAACAAAAGTGCTGAACAAAAAGATGACCATCGACTTAAACAAGGATTCGGCAGGAATCCGCTTTGCGCCGACTAAGCTGAAGAAGTATTCCAAAGTAAAAGTCCGTGTGAAAAACAAAAAGGTGATGAAGGCGAAGGCAAAAGGCAGAAAGTATATCTACCTGAAAGGTAAAGCCGGAGGAAGAACCACCATGACAATCCGATTATATAAAGGTCATAAAAAGATGCGGGTGTACCATTACAGCATCAAGGTGATTGGAAAAGGACAGGATGGTTATAAGGCACAGGCAAAGGAAACATTTGTAATCCAGAACAAGTACCGGGCAGAGAAAGGTGTAAAGGCACTGACGTGGTCGGATAAGTTATATCGCTTTGCCCTGTACCGCTTAAAACACAGTGGATATGATGGACACAAAAATCTTCAACAGGATATGCAAGACTATTTTGGAGATATGCTGGTAAGCAATAACATATCTTTGGGAGAAAATATGGCAAGTGGACAGACAAGTGCTAAAGAAGTAATGCTTTCGTGGAAGCATAGTCCGGGGCATTACCGGAATCTGTTGAATAAAGATTATCAATGTGGTGCGATTGCCCGCTACAAGGATACCTGGTGTGCGGTATTTTACGATGAATCTCCGGAGAATCTTTGCAAACAGAAGCAGGATATCTCAGACATAGTTATTACTATTAAGCGTCGGGACAAGGCAAGTGGAAAGTATATTGGTGGAGCTACCATCGGTTATTATGAAGAAAAAGACCGATGGAACACAAGCAAACGAATTACGGTAGGAGAATCTGGACGGCAGGTTGTTTTGAAACTTGGTAAAACCTATGTGTTTTATGAAAAGACAACACCGGATGGATATGATAAAGCGGAAAAGGTAACTATAACAGTAACGAAAGATATGCCAAGGGAGATCATTCTTTCAGGCAATTAAAATTTCATATAGTAACTGATAACGAAGCAGGAAATGTATGTAAGAAAGTCAATACATTTCCTGCTTTTTTGATTGGAGGAAAAAAGATGCCATTTCTCATTCGCCCACCACCGGACAGGGCAGAAAAAGTCCGGACAACAGATCAGTCTGCATCCTGACGCAGTGGATGCGGAAAAAAGAAATATGCGTAGAAATGAGGTTTATCATGAAATCAAAAGTAAAGAAGAGATGTAAGCAGATGCTGACAGGCTTGTTGGCATTATCTATGCTGTGCGGATTACTGCCACAAAATACGGTAAGCGTCAGTGCAGCAACGACGGCAAAAACAAAGGTATCTTCTTATGGAAGATTAGGAAATGTCGATGTCGGTTCAAAGACGAAAACGGGAACATGGTGGAAAATCAATGTTGGCAGTAAGACTGCATTTTGTCTCAGTCTTGGCAAAACTTGTCATACCGGAAATACTTATCAGGTGACGGATACTCATACCTGGAATCAAAATACCGGTGGAGAAAAACATGGTTACTATGCAAAGATTATCCGTTTTTATGTTAATGACTGTAATCGGGCAAAGAAGGGCTTTGTTCTTGGTCAGGCGCTTATTTGGGCGGTATCAGAGGGAAATACTTCTGAAGCAAATCTGAAAAATGTGATCAAACAGGTAAAAGCAAATACCGGGTATTTTCCGAATAAGACTGTAGCAGATCTTTATAAACAGATCTTTCAGCCAACAGGAGCATGGGAAGCACAGGCAACCATGTGGGAAAAGACCGGAGCAACAAAAGGCTATCAGAAATTGATCACAGTTGATGCAGATATTTTACAGAATCCAAATTACAAAACGATAACAGATCATACCTATTACCGTCAGAGAATTACATTGCATAAGCAGGACGAAGATGGGAAAGGACTAGGCGGCATTAAGTTTACTTTATCAGCAGACAATCTGGATGACTTATATTCCTTTGGAAAGTATGATCGCAGTGGAGAGAGTGCTAATTCTGCGGATGAAGATGATAATACGGAGTTTGAAGTAAGCGGACTCACAACAGATGGTGGGACCGTTGCCTGGAGAATGACTTATCGTCTGGAAGCAGATGAGATGGCTTATTATACGGATAATACTTTAGCGTCGATGAATGCAGACCAAAAAAAAGCTGCCAAGAAAGCTCTGGAAGATGACGGATACAAGCAGGGGGTTCACTTCGGAAAGAACATGACAAAAGCAGAGGCTGAGGATCTGATCAGAAAAGATCTGAATTCGCAGATAAAAGATATTTCCAACTCTTATACCTTGACAGAGGACAGTGTTGGAAACAATAAGAACATTTTCTTAGATCCGGCAATGGTCAAAGGGGTAAAGATTACCCTGAAAGAAGCAAATAGCTGGCAGAAAAACAGTAATGGAGACTGGCCGGACAAGTTGGTGGAACATCCAACGCAGTACAGCAAGGCGTATATGACAACGATCACCAATAAGTATAAAAAGGCAACGATCGTAGTGGCGAAGAAGTCTGGCGGTTCTGCAGATGGTTCGGCTCATGGAGATGCAACACTGGATGGTGCGGTATTCCAGTTGTATTCCGATAAAGCATGCACACAGAAAGCAAAGGTATTTGATGCTGCAGGCAATGCAAAAACCGCAGATGTCTATCGAATTAGTGGAGGAAAATTAACAACCGATTATCTCAGAAGCGGTAATACCTATTACCTGAAAGAGATACAAGCCCCGACAGGTTTTTTACTTAGTGATGAAGTCAAAGAATTAAAGATTGATGCTTTCGCTAAAACAGATGAATTTACACCGATTCTGTTTCAGACTAATTTCGCAGATATACCGATCAAAGGAAAGATTGCTGTGAAAAAGAAGTCTTATGATCCGACGAAGAAAGAGTATTACCCGGAGAATAACACAACTTTTCAGGTGTATTTGAAGTCGAAGGGCAGTTACGATAATTGCGCCGATGATGAGAGAGCAACGATCAAAACAAATGCAGACGGCTATGCTGTAACCGGCGATCTGGTCTATGGAACTTATGTAGTGCATCAGGTGGATTCCGGTGATGTGGATGCCTATTATGTCGATGATTTTGAAGCAATGGTAACAGAAAATGGCAAGGTATATGAGTTCGAAAAGGTCAATGAGTTATTCAAGGCGTATTTCAAGATCATCAAGAAAGACAAGAACACGGAGAAAACGGTACTGAAGCCAGGAACTAGTTATCAGATCTATCAGGTAGTAGATGGAAAAGAAGAACTGGTAACACAGGAATACATGGAAGATGGCGAGAAAAAGACAGCAGACACCTTTATCTGTGATGAATCCGGTGAAGTAGTAACTGTAGATTCTCTTCGTTCCGGAACTTATCATATTTATGAAGTGGCTGCTGCAGATGGTATGCACATCAACCATCAGTATGTGGAGGTTGTGGTAAACAGCAAGGCAGACAACTATGAAAGTTACATTGACGAAGATGGATATCATCATGTAACGATCACGCTGGAGTATCTGAATGAGGAAACAAAAGGACGATTGAATCTCTTAAAAACCGGCGAGGTATTAAAAGGCTGGGATAAAGAGAAACAGGAGTTTATATTTGAGGATGTAAAACTGGATGGTGTGGAATTTTCCCTTTATGCGGATGGAGATATTGTGACACAGGACGGACAGAGTACCGACAATGCCCGTAACACATGGTTCAAAGATGGTGATAAGGTGGCTGTTCTTACAACCGGAAAAGGTGTGGAATTTACATCGGAATGCGGTGGCATTACCGGTTATACAATGGATGAAGACGGAACCATTCATGTGTCGCTGCCATTAGGAAAATATAAGCTGAAAGAGACAAAGACACCATACGGATATGTGTATCCGGATACCAAAGAGTGGTCTCTGGAATTTAAGTGGCAGGATGGAGAGGACGAATATGTCCTTAACAGTACCGATGCAACCGATGACAAGGGACTGCTCCATATCAAAAACGAATTCGCCGGCACGAAGCTGGAACTGATTAAGCAGGATGCAAAGACGAAGGAATCCATTGAAGGAGCACAGTTTGGTTTGTATTCCAAGCACGATATTTACAATTATGCCGGGGAAAAGATCGTAGATGCGGGAACGCAGCTTGCAACTTTAACTACAGGTGAGGATGGAAGTGTTGTATCAGATAAGAAATTGCCGCTTATGAGTGAGCTTTATGCAAAGACTGCTTCTGCAGAAACAGCCGGAAGTGAAGCTGCGGTAACAAGTACTCCGGCGGCAACAGGACTGCCATTTGTACCATCACAGTCGGAAGTGACACCGGGGTTAGATCTGAGTGCGACAGCTTCTCCGATACCAACAAACGATGCTGCTGGTCTGAAGTTAAATTCCGGAGACTATTATCTGCAGGAGCTGTCCGTGTCCGACAGTTACTATATGGATACAACGCCGATCAACATTCATCTGGAGTATCAGGATGCAGAGACAAAGACGATCACAGCAAAGGCAGTCAAGGAAAACACACAGACAACCAATGTGGTCAGCAAGGTTGATGTAACAGGCTCGAAAGAGGTTGGTGGCTGTAAACTGGAGATCACGGATGCATCCGGCAAGAAAGTTATCAGTTGGACATCCGGGGACAAGGATTCGGTCAAAGTATATGTAACAGAGAAGGACGGCTACCAGAATTTTAAGTATTCGTTCGATGAGAAGGGAAATCTTCTTGTAGGAGGATTATTCCACGATAAAGAGTATACATTGACAGAAACAAGACCTGCAGACGGATATGTTACCGCAGATGCAATCACCTATCAGATAAAATCTGTGATGGCATCTTCAGTAGCAGAAATTCCCACATATGCAGTGGCAAGTGGAAGTGCCGTTGCGGTAAATCCGGTCAGTGGAAGTGCAGTATCCGGCGAAACAGGTATTTCTTATACATCTGTAGTTGCTGTGAAACAGAAAGACGGAACTTTTGCTGATCATACCGATGACAAGATCATTATGGTGGATGAGCAGACACACATCCAGCTTTTGAAACTGGACAAGGAGACAGGACAGGCTCTCGGTGGTGCAAAGTTTGTTGTAACCGATTCCAAAGGAAACAAAGTGATGAAATTCGTTACAAAAGATGATGCTTATGACATCATCGGCAAACTGGTCGTTGGAGAGACTTATACATTTACAGAGGTTTCCGCTCCATCTGGTTATCAGTTGGCAAAGCCGTTAAAGATGACAATCAAAGACACTGGAAAGGTGCAGACAGTGACCGTTAAAGATGTACCGATTCCGGAAGTGCCGGATACCCCACAGACAGGTGGAAATATGCCGATCATTCCGATTGCTGCAGGATTGCTTATGGCAGTTGGCGCAGCGGTGATGATCTGGAAGAGACGAACAGTGGTAAAGAAATAGGATTTTTGTAGACGCCTGGGAGTTTATTTGGTATAATTATGGTGCAGGGGACAAGGAATTGTTCCCTGCAAATCGGAATTTTACGCACTATTAACTTTTGGATATAAAGTGCCGATATTACAGATATAGA
>OBJG01000650.1_pt1 | contig 34322 bp, 27 predicted proteins | sample 1517941 | NCBI WGS metagenome assembly OBJG01 (sample SAMN04571712, study PRJEB22368) | human gut metagenome | biome: human gut; material: stool | host: Homo sapiens | place: Luxembourg | collected 2012-09-21
TGGGTTCAGAACGTCGTGAGACAGTTTGGTCTCTATCCTCTGCGCTCGTTGGAATCCTGAGGAGGCCTGCCCATAGTACGAGAGGACCTGGGTGGACGGACCTCTGGTATGCCGGTTGTCGCGCCAGCGGCATGGCCGGTTGGCTACGTTCGGGAGGGATAACCGCTGAAAGCATCTAAGCGGGAAGCCTGCTCCAAGATTAGGATTCCTTGACGCTCCTCGGAGCGTTTGTAGCCCGCATGTTGAACACGTGTTCGATAGGCCGGAGGTGGAAGTCCCGCGAGGGATGGAGCCGACCGGTACTAACGGGCGAACGCGGCACACTCTTTCCGATCCCCCTTGGGGATTGGGTCTCGTCCTGTGGTGGTTTTCTCGTTGGATGGCAAGGAACGCTGTTTCTTGTGGTCACGACGACGATACTGGTAAGGCGTTTATCGCTCGCGTCCGTTGTCCGGTTCCCGGACCGCCACGACCGGAATCGGTCGTGTGGCTGGTTCCGTTGCCGGCCGTCCCCTTGGTTGGGGTTGGCCGTTCAGAGTGGTTTTGCGGTGGTCATGGCCCAGGTGAGACGCCCGGTCCCTTTCCGAACCCGGAAGCTAAGGCCTGGCACGGCGATGGTACTGCACTCGAGAGGGTGTGGGAGAGTAGCACGCCGCCGCATTCTTTCGTTGGGGGTTCCCGTCGAGCTTCGGCTCCGGGAACCCCCTTTTTGTTTTTCTTCCGGATTTTTCCGGGCCTTCACGGACCTCCCGGCAACGCCTTTCAGGCTCGTCGAAGGTGTTTTTCCGTGGCTTGCGGAAGGCTCCCATTCCACAACACCCCCCGCATCACATGGTCTGCCAGCGTGACTGTTATTAATGATGTGATGAGGCTCACGCGTTACGTCCGCGCGGGTTCCAGAGAATCACGTTACGATGGAAAAAAGGCACAAGCCCGATGATTGACAATCAGCGAAAGGACCGATGATGACTCTTCTGCAGCATGAACTGACCGATTTTAAGTTGAACGCGTTCCAGAACAACGAGTTCCATGAGGTGACCAAGGCTGATGTACTCGGCCACTGGTCCCTGTTCTTCTTCTACCCCGCTGATTTCACCTTTGTGTGCCCTACTGAGCTTGAGGATCTGGCCCGTAACTACGCCAAGTTCAAGGAAATTGGATGCGAGGTCTACTCCGTCTCCTGCGACACCCATTTCGTGCATAAGGCATGGCATGACGCCAATGAAAAGATTGCCAAGATTCAATATCCGATGCTTGCCGACCCGACCGCTCTATTGGCCAAAGATCTCGACACCTACAACGAAGTTGATGGCATGGCCGAACGCGGTGACTTCATCGTGAGCCCCGAAGGCAAGGTCGTGGCCTATGAGGTCATCTCCTCTAACGTAGGACGCAATGCCGAAGAACTACTACGCCGTGTGCAAGCCTCTCAGTTCGTCCACGAACATGGCGATCAGGTCTGCCCAGCTAACTGGACTCCGGGCGAGGACACTATCGAACCTAGCCTCGATCTTGTTGGCCAACTGTGATCGTCACTTGATAGACGGATTGTCAATCTAATCGACAAGGTTGTCCGGAGAACCTCCGGGCAACCCCATGAACAGCCAGATCAAGGCACGAAGGGAGTCGTTATGTCTCGAGATGATTTGTACGATGTCATAGTTGTCGGCGGCGGTCCCGCTGGTCTGACGGCGGGATTGTATCTGGCCCGCGCCCGATATCGCGTGTTGATTCTCGAGAAAGACGATTTCGGCGGACAGATCACCATCACCAATGAGGTGGTCAACTATCCGGGCGTCGGTCGCACCACTGGCCGTGCGCTTACCCAGACCATGCGTCAACAGGCGCAGGACTTCGGTGCTGAATTTCTTTCCGCCGAAGCCATCGGCCTCGATGTGCATGGCGACGTCAAAACCGTGCATACCTCGCGCGGTGACTTGAAGGCTTTTGGCATTCTCCTTGCCACTGGTGCCAGCCCACGTAAACTAGGGTTCGAAGGGGAGTCCGAATACGCTGGTCGCGGTGTGGCCTACTGCGCCACCTGCGATGGCGAATTCTTCACCGGCAAGGAAGTGCTGGTGGTCGGCGGAGGGTTCGCCGCAGCCGAGGAATCCGTGTTCCTGACCACATACGCCTCCAAAGTCACCGTTCTCGTGCGGGAACAGGACTTCACCTGCGACGCCACGGTAGCCGCCGCAGCCAAAAACAATCCGAAAATCGAGGTGCGTTACCAAGTCGAGCTGCAAGGCGTCACTGCTGGGCAAGGCGGTTTACGTGAAGCTGCGATCCTGAACCGGGCCACCGGCCAGACCGAAACGTGGAGGCCTGCTGACGGTGGTACGTTCGGCGTGTTCGTGTTCGCAGGATACGTGCCCGCCACGGATTTGGTGCGCGGCGTGGTGGAGCTGGACGATTATGGTTACGTGGTCACGCATGGCTATCTTGAAACCTCGGTGCCGGGCGTGTACGCGGCCGGTGATCTGCGGGCCAAAAACCTGCGGCAAGTGGTTACTGCCACCGCTGATGGCGCTATTGCCGCGGTGGAGTTGGAACGGTACGCCAAGCGGATGAGCGAGAAAACCGGCTTGATGCCACAGCGTCCGGCCTCTTACGTCTATGAGCAGTCCACAGCGAAGACAAATGCCGCTTCGTTGGACGCCACGGCGCCCGCGCCGGCACCCGCCAAACGCAGCGCCGATGCCGGTGCCGCGGCGAACGCCGTCAAGAAGTCCAGCGAATTGTTCTCCGACGCCACCAGACAGCAGCTCAACGTGGTCTTTAGCCGTATGTCTCGGCCGGTTACGCTTGCTCTGGAGCTGGACGATACGCCGCTGTCCACGGAACTGCGGGGATTCATTGATGCGTTGGTCGCGTTGTCCGGCGGCAAGCTGAAATCGACGGTGGTTGATGGCGAGTACAAGAAGGACGATACGGGCCGTGCGGTGTTCGACGTTGACAGTGTGCTGCCCGCCGCGCGCCCATGTGTGCGCATGGTGGTGGACGGCGAGCCGACCGGCCTCGCCTTCCATGGTGTGCCTTCCGGCCATGAATTCAATTCGTTTGTGCTGGGCCTGTACAACGTGGCCGGTCCCGGTCAACCGTTGGGCGATGATCTGATCGATCGGTCGCGGTCCATCACGGACCCGTTGGACATTATGGTTCTCGTCTCGCTCACCTGCACGATGTGCCCGGAGACCGTGCTCGCTTCCCAGCGTATCGCCTCGCTGAACCCGGCCGTGCGCGCCGAGGCCTACGATGTTGCGCACTTCCCCGAGCTTAGGGACCATTATGGTGCGATGAGCGTGCCCTGCATCGTCATCACACGGGCTGACGGCACACAGCAGGTTGAGTTCGGCAAGAAGAGCATTCCGCAGATGCTTGAATTGGTCGGCGCGTAAATACGATTTGTTTCGATTTGTCGCCGGACGGTCCAAGGTATATGGGAACGCCTCGGCTGCTGGACCGGTTCATCACAGCAGCCGAGGCGTTTGATAAAGACTTTTATGGAATCTTACTTGCTGAAAGCCTTCTTAAACAAGGTGGAGGAGGCTTTGGCGAAAGCAAACTGGCTGAGACCGGCATCCATGGAAACGGTGTTGGCGTTGGCGATCTGGTCGAAGGTGTTGCTCTGCATTTTTTCTTCCTTTCACGCGGCTCGTCGTTTCGTTTGTTGGTTCATGCTTCGTGTGGAGCCGTTTGTTCTGTTGTGGCTTCATTGTAAGCATTCCTCTGGTGCGGGGTCTCGCCGGTTTCGTCGCTTCTTTTGTATTTTCATCTGGTAAACAGAAGTAAATGCTTGTGACAGAGGCGGATTGCGTATGCATGGGTGCTTCGTGGAAGCTGATTCTGAGTGCCGTTGCATGTTACAGCAGTGATGGCGATGCGCAGCTGTCGCGTTCGACAAGCTGTGTGGGAAGAATGAAGTAATTCTGGTCCACCTTTCCTTCCCGCGCTTCGAGAATCAGATCGATGCATTGTCTGGCGATGAGATCGAATGGCTGTCTGATGGTCGTCAGGGATGGACACACGCTTGCTGCAGGATAGACATCGTCGAAACTGATGATCGATAACTGTTCGGGCAGACTGATGCTGTGCTGTCGGGCGGCGCGATAGACGTTGATCGCGCCGAGATCGTTGAACGCGAAGATGGCGGTCGGTCGGTCCTGCTCCCTCATTTCCAAGAGATCGCATGCCGCCTAGTGGGTTGCGTTCGATGACGTTACGGAGACAGCTGCTGGCCTCGTTTCTTGTTGAGTATTCTTCGGAATCCGGTCCGGCGCAGCTTACGGTGATGCCGATGCCAAACTCTCTGGCGTATGAAGTTGTCTCCTTGACCATCTCCATGGATCCGTTGTTGGTCATTTCGCTGACGACCAGATCGGCGGGAACCTTGGATTTCCGGCGGCCCTGTCGGAGATGCTTGTCCAAAGCCACGATGGCTGGATTCTCCCCTGCAACCGTATCGAGGATACTCAATGACGATCCCTCGCTGTCGGTCAAGGAGGCTACCCGTCAAAAAGTTCTGAACGCCAGTCTTGAATTGGGATATGAGAATGTGCCGCGATACCAGCGTGTCACCATGTCCTCAGGACATCGCCTTGTTGGACAATGCCGTTCCGGACAAGAACTTGTAAGACAATGCCGTCCCTCCTCCACAGGAAGGAGTAGAGGAGGGACACGCTATCCGATCGTCAGATCAGTTCGAGATTGACATCGAGGCTGATCGGCTGATCGGCGGGGATGTGATACTGGGAGTGGACCGGCGACATCCAAGAATCGTCGCCTCCGACACCCATCTGTGCGGCGAGTACACGGAGGAACATGTGCTTCGGAGCCGGCAACTCGTCTTGGTGCTGGGCTTCTTCGATCATGAAGCTGGAATACGGCTGCAGGCTCACAGCGAACGGTGCGGCACCGTTCGCGCGGCTGACTCGCAGACCGTGTCCATTTTCATCGGTGATCTCCGCCCAACGGACCTCCTCGTGGTTGCCCGTCTCCTGCGGCATGAGATACGGAGCGTGATCCTTGAACGCATCGGTGCTCCACACGCCCAGCTTGGCGTGCTTGCGATCCTGGTACGTTTCCTCGGGACCAGCGCCGAAGAACCTCAGGTTCGAATACTGGACCGGCAGAGTCCATTCGATGCCAAACGCAGGAATGGTGGGTAGCTCGCCGGACTCGCCCGGATATTCCACATGCAGGTTCAGACGGCCAGTGGTATCGGCGGTGTATCCGACGGTGACCTTGGTGCACTGCGGCGTGGCAAGCTCATACGTGTATACGGCCTTGAGCGTGTCTTCATCGACCTGTTCGATGACATTGTCCACGCAACGGGCGTAACGGCCGGCCGCCATCCACTGGGCTCGCTCGAATCCATGGCCGGCGCCACGATCGTTGTCCGTCAGTGCGCGGAATGTGGTGATCGCCGGGCGGCGCAGCACGAATTCGTGACCGTCGAACGTGTAGGAGACCAAGCCGCCCTGGGTGCGAGAAAGAAGAATCTCTCGTCCGGAACCCTGAACACCCGCATTCCAACGGCCAACAGTGACGATGCCGTCCGCAGGCAGGGCCGCATCTTCGGCTGCCTTCGTTCCGGCCACAATAGTCTGGCCGAAGGCGAGTTCGTACCCGGCAGGAGCCCAATCAGTCGCCTCGGCGAGGCGCTGGGACACTTCAAGCACCAGCTCATCGGCATTGGCGCGGTAGAGATCCACCGGCCATTCGACATCGAACGTGCATGCTGAATCGGCGGGCACGTCGAAGCGGCGCTCGGACTGCCACACCGGCTCTCCGTCAGCGAGGATGCGCAGCACGAACTGGTATCCGCCGGTCGAGATGAACAGATTGTCGTTCTTGATGGACACCGAGCGATCGGTCACGTCGATATGGACGTTGGAGTACAGCTGCTTGACTTCCTGGGCCTTCGGCGTGGGAGTGCGGTCGGCGAAGACCAGTCCGTTGCCGGAGAACTCGTAATCGCTCGGACGGTCGCCGAAGTCTCCGCCATAGCACAGACGGGTGGAGCCGTCCGGCTGGGTGGCATAGATCGCCTGATCGATGAAGTCCCAGATGAAGCCGCCCTGATAGTGCGGGTAGCGCTCCAGTGCCGTGTATTCGTCCAGATTGCCGACCGAGTTGCCCATTGCGTGCATGTACTCGCAGGAGATGTACGGCTTCTGTGGATCGTTCTTGAGATATTCCTCAACCACATCGGCATGCTCGTACATGCGGGTTTCGATGTCGGTCACATCGTCGTAGTCGCGGTTCTTCGTCACACCCTCGTAGTGCACGGGGCGGTTCGGATCGATGTCGTGCACGTGCTTGTACATGGCACGGAACACATCGCCGGTGTAGGACTCGTTGCCGAGAGACCAAATGACCACGCTCGGGTGGTTGTAGTCGCGGCGCACCATGCTGTTGACACGGTCGACGCAGGCGCCTTCCCAATGTGCCTTGCTTCCTGGAACCGCGGTTTCGGCGGTGACCACGTCGCCGGGCAGGCACCAGCTGCCATGGGTTTCGAGATTGGTCTCATCGATCAGGTAGATGCCGTACTCGTCGCACAGATCGTACCAACGTTCCTGGTTCGGATAGTGCGAGGTGCGGATGGCGTTGATGTTGTGACGCTTGCAGAAAATCACATCATCGATCATGTCCTGCTCGGTGATGGAACGGCCGCGCTTGGCGTCGAACTCGTGACGGTCCGCGCCCTTGAACACGATGCGCTTGCCGTTAAGGGTCATGATGCCGTTTTCGATGCGGAAGCGACGGAAGCCGACCTTCTGAACGGCGGCTTCGACGATGTTGCCGGCCTGGTCGATGACGTTGACTTCAAGTTCGTACAGAGATGGGCTTTCGGCGCTCCACGGCTCGAGGCCCTGCAAGGAACCGCTTGCGAACGTGGTATTGGCGTCGGCGTTGGTCGAGGCCTCCCATACCACGTTGCCTTCGGAATCCTTCAACGTGGCCGAGATGGTAGCGGCATCGGAGGCGTTACGCACGGACAATGCGGCATCAAGAGAGGCGGTGCCGGACTCGGCGTTCCAATCGGCTTCGAGCTGCATGTTCTCGACATGGACGTGGGGCTGCGCCGTCAGTTCGACGGAGCGGAACAGACCGTGCAGACGCCAGAAGTCCTGGTCTTCAAGCCAGGAGGCGCTGGAATACTCGTAGCAGGCGACCGCTACGACGTTCTCTCCGTCATGCAGCAGGTCGGTGATATCAAACTCGTTGGGAGTGAATCCGTCTTCGCCGTAACCTGCGAACAGGCCGTTGACCCATACGTAGATTGCGGTTGCCATTCCATGGAAGACGATGGAGACGCTTCCTCCGGACTCCTTGGTGTCCGCAAGACGCTTGGACACAACGAACTTCCTGCGGTAGAGCGCCACGTGATTGTTTTCCGGAACATTCGGCTCCAGCGGATTCTCGTGGCCGTCCCACGGATACTGGATATTCACGTACTTGTTCTTCAGCAGGCCTGCCATCTGCAGATGGCCCGGAACCTGGGCGCGGCAGAAAGAGGAATCATCGAAGTTCTCAGCAACGAATGGCTCTTCGTTGAAGTCGATGTCGGAAGCCTGTACGATTTCGACGCGCCATTCTCCGTCAAGGCTTTGCGTGAGATCGGAGTGCTCGTCACTCTGCGGATCATGCGTGAAGCACTTGTGGTTGGAATGTGCCGGAGTGCGGTTGACTTCGAACACAGTCGCGTCGGTCAGCCACGTCTCGGATGCGTGCTCAACACGATTGCTGTTTGCCATGTTTCCTGCTTTCTTTCATTACTTCGTTGTGAATGATGTGGAAGCTAAACTTCCTTTACTGGTAATGATAAATGTTTTTTACTGAAAAAGCAAATCGTATTTACCACCACGGTTTCCTCTGTTTTTCAAGCACTCTCACAAATATGTTTAAGCCGGTGACGGATAGGTTTTGCGTTATGAAAACTGCTGCAACACGCCGGTAAAAGCCTTGATTACTAATGTTTTTTACTTCCGTTTATAAAACGGCGTATAGTTGCAATACAAGATCAATGGGTGATCTAAGCTCCAACTATCTTAGAGGAGAAGAAAAATGAGCAACGCAACAGCCGCGGACGGTGGAGCCCGCAAGGGGAAGCTCGGCCAGCGCATCGCCTACGCATGCGGTAACTTGGGTCAGTCTGCCTTCTACAACGCTATGAGCACGTACTTTGTTGTGTACGTGACCAGCTGCCTGTTCTCTGGCGTCGACAAGGCGCTGGCGGCCAAGCTCATCGGCGTCATCACCAGCCTTGTGGTGATTATCCGTATTGCAGAGATCTTCATCGACCCATTGCTGGGCAACATCGTCGACAACACCACCACCAAGTGGGGACGCTTCCGTCCCTGGCAGTTCATCGGCGGTGCTGTCTCGGCCGTGCTGCTCGCCATCGTCTTCAGCGGCATGTTCGGTCTGGTGAATGTCAACACCACGCTGTTCATCGTGCTGTTCGTCATCACCTTCGTCGTGCTCGACGTGTTCTACTCCCTGCGTGACATCTCCTACTGGGGCATGATTCCGGCGCTGTCCTCCGACTCTCATGAGCGTTCCGCCTACACCTCTCTGGGATCTTTCACCGGTTCCATCGGCTACAACGGCATCACTATCGTCGTCATCCCGATTGTCACCTACTTCAGCTACATGTTCACCGGCAAGCATGCCGAAAGCCAGAGCGGCTGGACCGCATTCGGCATCATCGTTATGCTGCTCGGCATCCTCACTGCTTGGACCGTTGCCTTCGGCACCAAGGAAAGCACCAGCGCCCTGCGCGCCAAGGCCCAGAAGAACGGCAACCCGCTCGAGGCGTTCAAGGCACTATTCCAGAACGACCAGCTGCTGTGGGTCGCCCTGTCCTACCTGCTGTACGCCATCGCCAACGTGGCCACCACCGGCGTGCTCCTCTTCCTGTTCAAGTTCGTGCTCGACAACCAGGCTGCCTTCTCTGCGACCGGCGTCATCGCACTGGTGGCCGGCCTCATCATGGCTCCGCTGTACCCGATTCTGAACAAGCGCATCCCACGCCGCTACCTGTACATCAGTGGCATGATCTCCATGATTGTCGCTTACGTTCTGCTGGGTCTTTTCTCCACCAACATCGTCGTGGTGTTCATCGCACTGGTGCTCTTCTACGTGCCGGGCACGCTCATCCAGATGACCGCCATCCTCTCCCTGACCGACTCCATCGAATACGGCCAGCTGAAGAACGGTAAGCGTAACGAGGCCGTCACTCTGTCCGTCCGCCCGATGCTCGACAAGATCGGTGGCGCTCTGTCGAACGGCATCACCGGCTTCATCGCCGTCGCGGCAGGTATGACCGGCAGCGCCACTGCAGCCGATATGACCCCTGCGAACATCCACACCTTCGAAGTCTGCGCCTTCTATGTGCCGCTCGTTCTGATTGTGCTCAGCCTGCTGGTGTTCACCTTCAAGGTGAAGATCAGCGAGAAGATGCACGCCGAAATCGTCGAGCAGCTCGAAGCCAAGCTCACGGCCGGTGAGGTCTCCGATGAGGAAGCCAAGACGGTCGAGACGGTTGAAGCCGTCAACGAGAAGGCTAAGACTCTGACTGAGTAATAACCAATACTTGCCACTCCTTCCTTTCTCTCTGATGGAGGCCCCAATTTCGGTTGGGGCCTCCATTGGTATATGCACTGTTTTATAACCGCTCAAAGTTTGTCAAATGAACAAAACGACAGATGCCCCAGAGCATAATGCAACCAATGTTGTTTCGCTTTTTCGCTCAAGGCATATCTTGCCATGTTCTGAGGTGCACCATGTATTTTCGTGAATGGCCAATCGAAGAATCGAATTAGATTTCATTGTTTCGGATGAGAAGGTCCTAGCTTTACAGGGGGTATTAATGACATTCATCTCACGGGCGGCGCGCTATGTGTTCAGAAAACGAGTGCGTACCGCGGTGTTGTTCATTGTGCTGACCATCATAACGGCGAGTATGCTGTCCGCGACCGCAGTTTCTCAGGCAGCTCAACATGAGGCTGGACAGATTGAGAAACAGGCGGTCGGCGGATTCGTGCTGGCCAGTAACCTGCAAGGCAGCATGCTGACACCTCGCGGAGGCGGAATGGTTCGTCCCGCTGATGTGCAACGAATCTCGAAGATGTCCGGGGTTGACTCGTACATGGTCAGGCAGAACGCCACCGCCGATCTCGTGGGAGCCAGCGTGGTGAAGGTCCCCGGCGGCGATGATTACGATGCGGAGAAAGAACAGCAGTTCGGTAATACGGCCAACGTCATAGGCACAAACGATTCGTCAAAACTCAATGTGTTCACGTCTCACACGCTCGGCATGGTCGAAGGACGTCATCTCAAGGCATCCGATAAGCATATGTCGATGGTCCATGAGGATCTCGCCAAAACCAATGGGCTTAAAGTCGGCGATACCCTCACGCTCAAGGCCAATCCATATGATGCCGACAATGAGTCGCATTCGACGGCAACTGTCAAAACCACCATTGTTGGAATATTCAAAGGGGACAGCGACAGAAAGGTATCCAGCCGCGCGGAACTCACCTCTAACACTGTGTACACCGATTTGGACACTACAAGTACTCTGTACCAGTACAAGGCCGGCAAGGAAATATACCAGGATGCCACTTTCGTTCTGGACAAGGGCGTCGACGTGGAGAAAACCATGGAAGAGGCGAAGAAGCTTCCAGTGGATTGGAACAACTACCAGATCACGCGCAATGACCAATATACGTCGAGCATGCTGAATGCCGCCCGAGGTGTGCGTTCCATGATGCGCAGCGCTTTGATCGGCGTGACTATTTCGGCCGTGATAGTTCTCAGTCTCATGCTCTTACTGTGGATGAACGACCGACGCCAGGAGATGGGCGTATTGGTGTCCCTCGGCATCGGCAAGCCATCCCTGATCGCCCAATATCTAACCGAGATGATTCTGATCGGCCTGCCGTCCTTGGTCTTCGGATGGTTGTGCGCACGAGGAATGGCCCAATGGCTTGGCACTTCGGCCCTCCGTTCCGTGAACGCCTCCGCGGCGAAGGAGCTGAGCAGCATGGGACAGGTCGGCGGCGATCTCGAGTCCAATATGTCGGTTCGCACCTTGGATTCGCTCACGGTATCAATCGACACAACTGCCGTACTGTATGTATCGCTCGGCCTGCTGGCGGTGATGCTGGTATGCGTTGCCATATCGTGCATACCGATGCTGCGCAAGTCGCCACGAAGCCTGTCGGAGCTCCGATGATGGGCATGAACGTGTGGAAGCGTGCCACGCTGGCAATCGTACGTAAACCGGTACGCAGCGGAATCATCGGACTGTTGATGCTGATGGTTTTCACCAGTCTTGTGGCTCAGGTCGGAGTGTCAACGGCGCTTCAGGAAATGTCCGACGATATCGGCAGAAGCATGGGAATAGGTTTTACCGTCGATACAGGCGAGAATCCTGCAAGTCTAAGGGAAGCGAGCCGGTTCTCGCGCATCCCCGGCGTAAGAAAAACCGTTTACGAGCGTAAGACCCTGGCAGGGGTGGATGGCGCGCATCCGGTTGTCCCCGAACATGGTCCTCGACTGGATTCCGGTCTATCCACGCAGGTCAGCGTGCTGGGCACCACTGACTCCTCGTTGTCCGAAGAGTTCCAAAGCGGTCTGTACCGGTTGGAACAAGGACACCACATTTCAGGTAATGGCCGGAACGTACTGATTCACCGGGATTTCGCACGTGAGAATGGACTATCGGTGGGATCAACACTCCAGCTCAGTCAGGAAGACCGCGACTCCACCGTTCGCGTGGCCGGAATCTTCTCTGGCAATGTGCAGGCACAGAGCCCTATGCCATCGGACGCATCGGAGAATCTTATCTATTCGGGCGTTCAAGTGGTTTCCGCGCTGACTGGAGAGGAACGGGTCGGCACGATCCGGTGCCTTTCGGATAATCCGCAGACTCTTTCCGCCGCAATGGTTCAAGCAAAAAAAATCGCTGGAAGCAAGTATGGCGTCACCGATGACTCGGCGCGGCTTTCCGGCGTGCTGCAGTCAGTGGAAACGGTGCGCGATCTGGTCCGCATGGTGCTGTTGTCCGTTTGCCTGGCTGATGTGTTGGTACTGGGCATGGCGCTTGTCTTCTGGATCCGCTCACGTATCCATGAAATAGGCACCCTTCTGGCTCTCGGCATCGGTAAGATGCAGATTATCGCCCAGTTCGCAATCGAAACCGGTCTCATGGCTGTGGTCGCCGCCCTGTGCTCGCTGGGCACAGGCTCTCTATTGTCTGGTTACGTGTCCTCGCTCCTGCTGCACGATTCGGGAGTCGCGCCTCTTGAATCATTGCAGGTGGAGACTCTGCCGCCAGAACAGACGCTGCTCATTCTGCTGCTCGGATGTGCGGTCATCGCAATCGCGCTTGCCGTGTCGTGTGCCGCAGTGCTGGCCAAATCCCCGAAATCCATTCTTTCCTCTATGCGTTAGGAGATATTAATCATGACTATCTGTCTGCAATTGGACCATGTCAATTACTCATATGGCGCGGCGAAGATTCGCGTTCTTTCGGACGTGAACGCAGATTTCGAATCCGGAAAGATGTATGCGATAACCGGTCCATCGGGAGCGGGGAAGAGCACTTTGTTGTCTCTGTTGGCCGGTCTGGATGCCCCCTCTGATGGAGTGGTTCGTTTTGAGGGCAAGGATATAGCTACGACGGGTTACTCAAAGCACCGTCGCGAGCACGTGTCCTTGGTGTTCCAGGACCATAATCTGATCGACTATCTTACCCCCGAAGAGAATCTTCGCCTGGTCAATCCCAAGGCCGATATGAAGATCCTCGAGGATCTGGGGCTGAGCCGTGAGGAATCGAAGCGCAACATCATGCACTTGTCGGGTGGCCAACGCCAGCGGGTGGCGGTCGGCCGCGCCCTAGTGGCGCCCGGCCGTGCGATTCTGGCGGATGAGCCGACTGGCAGCCTGGATCCAGAAATGACTGATGAGGTGATTGATCTTTTGCGGCAGGCCGCTCATCAACTCGGTAAATGTGTCATTGTGGTGACGCATTCCAAGCGCGTCGCCGATTCCGCCGATGCCGTTTACACTCTCAGACGTAAGAAGCTAGCCAAGGCATAGCTCGTTCGCGTAGACCGTGTCTTCCGTCCGAATAGCGATTCACCATCGATGGCCTCTCGGACTTCCATCGCGGCAGGGGCCCTCTTGACGCGTGGCTGCTGCGCCACGCAATGAACGCGTTGGGCCGTGGCATCGTGGATGGTTCGTTATTACAACGGCAGTTCTCGATAAACCAAATCATCGCGGACTGCAAAGCCTTGACGTTCCCAGAAATCGTTGCCGGCATCGTTGTCTGAGGGCACTCCGACAGCGACTTTCGGCAGGCCGATCGCACGAAGCGTTTCAACCACGCGGCCCACCAAAATCGAGCCAATGCCTCTACCGCGCGCGTCGGGGTCGACTGCCGTGTGGTAGATGCGCGACCGTCTTCCGTCGTGGCCGGCAAGAATCGCGCCAATGATCCTTCCGCCATCGTCCTCGGCTACGAAACAGGTGTTGGGATTGCGTTCGAGAAACGTCTTTATCGCATCCTTGCAATCGTCTATATCTCTCATAGTGAAACCTGTGCATCGTATCCACAGTTCGTATACCAGCGGATAATCCTCGATTTTCATATGGCGTATGGTCATTGCTATCGGTTCGGTCATATTTCCTTCTTTTTTCTTGAACGTCAACTCCGATTCTCGCATCGTTCACGGTATTTTCTGTGCGGGTATGCCATATTTGCGTTGCACGGCCGTTTGCAGCGCGCGTGTCAGGGAAGCCGTGGAAGCATCCTGAAGGATAATCCGCCGATTCTCGGGGATGTCCCGGATGTGAACACATGGCGACGGCACAGTGAACTGTGCTTAACTGGAATTATGCATATGAAGAACGGAAGTATCGCGAGGACGGCGGCTGTGGTAATCGCAACCGCCATATTGTGCGGCATTGTGCCTATGATTGGCGTCGCGCTGCGCGATTCTGCAATCGCAACAATGCGTGAAACCAATATTTTGCAGGCTTTAGCGGCGCTGCCAGAAGGGTTGCGCGACTGCTCCACGATACTTGCGTACTTGTTTTCAACGGTAGGCTGCATCGCAATCGTCGCCGCGCTCGCCGCTGTCGATTTGCGTATTACCGGCAGCAGGCGCGTCGTCATCCGCGATGTCGTCGTGTCGGCGGCGCCGATACTGTACGTGACCGGCGTCAAATGGCTGGTCGAACGCCCCCGTCCGATCACGTCTGTCGGCAATGGTCTGTTGCCGGGCGATCCAAGTTTTCCGAGTGGTCACACGGCAGCCGCGGTGATCGTATCGGTCATGATGATTCTTACCGTGCGTAATTTCGCGCGCAAATGCTTCCCCGACGGAGAAGATGACGGGCGTGCAAACAGAAGACGGGTGTTTCTCCGCAGGACGATCATCGGCGCTGTCGCGCTTGTCGTGGCGGTCGCCTGTTCGCGATTGCTGCTCGGCTTGCACTATCCGACCGACGTGATTATTTCCGCCACCATCTGTCCGCTCATTTCCTACGCCGTATGGTGTGTATGGAACGCATGCGAAAGCGCGGGGGAGCGGTAAAAACGTATCTGCCATGTGAGTTCCTTTGATTCCGAAATCAGTTTAGAAATATCCGATTGTGCGGGCAAAACGACAGGTTGTGTAATACCGCGGTGGTGGTGTGGCGAAAGCTGGTTCAATCAAACTAGCGGCGAAAACCTGCATGCGGCACGGCACGATGCGGCGCGGTGCGGCAGTGGGAAAATCGCAAGAAAAACCACAGTGGAGCCAAGCAATACAGACTTGGCGAAGCGGGTTTGCGACGTGCTTAGTGCAAGGGAGAACCAATGGAACTCGAAGAACTTTCGGTCGTTGAAAAGGCCGCAATGCTTTCCGGTGGATCCGAATGGGATTCGCGGGGCAACGACCGCGCAGACATCCCCAGCTTCGTGATGAGTGACGGCCCTCACGGTGTGCGCCGCCAGCTCGGCGAAGGTGACCATCTCGGCATTGGCGCATCCAAGCCGGCCACCTGCTTCCCGACCGCAGGAACCGTGGCTAATTCTTGGGATCCGGCGCTCGCCGAAGAAATGGGCGAGGCCCTTGGCAACGAAGCGCACGATCTTGACGTGAACGTGCTGCTCGGCCCGGGCTTGAACATCAAGCGCAACCCGCTGTGCGGACGTAACTTCGAGTACTACTCCGAAGATCCGATTGTCGCCGGGCGTATGGCAGCGGGCCTGATTCGCGGCATTCAGAGTAACGGCATCTCCGCATGCCCGAAGCATTTCGCAGTCAACAGCCAGGAGCTGCGCCGTCAGGCGAGCAACTCCGTGGTCGACGAACGCACCATGCGCGAACTGTATTTGACCGGTTTCGAAATCGCAGTGCGCGAAGCCAAGCCGCTGACCATCATGACCTCCTACAACGAGATCAACGGCGTCTATGCGCACGAAAACAAGCATTTGCTGCAGGAGATTCTGCGCGACGAATGGGGCTTTGACGGCATGGTCGTCTCCGATTGGGGCGGATCCAACTCCGCGGTCGCAGCAGTCAAGGCCGGCGGTTCTCTGGAAATGCCGTCTCCGGGCTTTACTTCCGTACGTGAGCTGGAAGGTGCGGTCAAGGCTGGGACTTTGTCTGAAGCCGACATCAACGCTCGTGCCGCAGAAGTCGCAAAGATCGCCGCAGCGACCAAGCTGGTCGGCGTCGGACGCAACGACCTGCTCAAGGACGAAGTCGCAGCGGCCCATCATGAGGTGGCGCGCAAGGTGGCTGAAAGCTCCAGTGTGCTGTTGAAGAACGATGACGCAACTTTGCCGTTCAAGGCTGGTACTCGCGTGGCCGTGGTTGGCGATATGGCGGCAACCGCACGTTACCAGGGATCCGGCTCCTCCAAGGTGAACGCCACCAGGGAAGAGAACATTCTTGAGGAAGTCAAGAACGCTGAAGGCCTGGTGCTTGCCGGTTACGAGCAAGGCTACGACCGTCAAGGCAAGGCTGATCGCGTGCTTGTGGAAGACGCCGTCTCACTGGCCGGTAAGGATGATGTGGATGTGGTGCTTGCGGTCGTCGGTCTTGATGAGCGTAGCGAATCCGAAGGTCTTGACCGTTCCACCATGGCGATTCCGCAGGTGCAGAACGATCTGGTTGAGGCGCTGAAGGGTATTGGCAAGCCGATCGTGATCGTGCTTGTTGCCGGTTCTCCGGTGGAACTGCCGTGGATCGATGATGTTGCCGCAGTACTTTACGTGGGCCTGTCCGGTCAGGCCGGTGCTTCCGCAACCGTACGTGCACTGACCGGCGAAGTCAATCCGTCCGGCCACTTGGCTGAAACCTGGCCGGTGCGTTACGAGGATTGCCCGAGCTCTGGTTGGTATCCGGCAATCGGCCGCGATGCGATCTACCGCGAAGGTCCATTCGTTGGCTACCGCTATTACGAAACCGCCGGTGTGCCGGTGCGCTTCCCGTTCGGCTATGGCCTGAGCTATTCCAAGTTCACCTACAGCGCCGCAACTGCCGGTGAAAAGGGCGTTGACGTGATGGTCGGCAACGATTCCGACGTTGCCGGTTCGGCCGTTGTACAGCTGTATGTGCGCGGTCCGCAGGGTGGCGTACTGCGTCCCGATCGCGAACTCAAGGGCTTCGCCAAGGTTTCGCTTGCTGCTCATGAAAGCAAGAGCGTGCACATTGATTTCGATCGTTACACCTTCCGTCACTTCGACGTTGCCTGCAACGAATGGAAGACGGAATCCGGCGAGTGGACGCTGATGGTGGGCGACAACGCCGAGCATCTGCCGCTTTCGATTCCACTCACTGTTGCCGGTGATATCGAGCCCGTTGCCGCGGATGTTGCGCTCGGACATTACCTCATCGGTCACGTCAAGGAAGTGACCGATGCTGAAATGGCCATTCTGTTTGGTCATGAGGTTGTGGCTCCGGGCAAGCCGGTGACGTTCGATGTGAACGATCCGATTATGTCTTGGGTGGATTCAAAGGGCTTCGTGGCGCGTACCGTCGCCAAGACGCTCACCAAGCAGGAAGCCAAGATCCGTCAGAAGACCGGTGCTCCGGACCTTAATACCCTGTTCATCCTGAACATGCCTCCGCGAGCCATGAGCAAGATGACCCAAGGCATGGTCGATTCCGCGATGGTCGACGCCATCGTCAAAATCGCCAACGGCCACACCTTCCGCGGATTGGGCGGCGTTATCGCCGGCTTCTTCCGCAACCAATCCGCAAACAGGCGCACTGCAAGGGAGTTGAACAATGACTGATAACAATGCAACGCAGCCGGCCAGGAAGGTCGGTCCGATCCGCCAGTGGATCAAGGATCACCCGAACATCTGGGAATTCATCCTGTTCAACCTGCTGTCGAACATCTCCACCATCACCCGTTTTGTGGTGACGTGGATCGGCACTGCCATCTTCATCAGCGGCATGGGCCTGACTCAGCCGTTCCACTTCCTGATCTTCAACTACGACACCCAGGGAAACGGTCTGGGTGGCTTCCTCACCTTCCTGCTTGCCGAGGTGCTCGCCCAGGTGGTGAATTTCTTCGTGCAGATGAAGTGGGTGTTCAAGTCTGACTCCAGCTTCAAGGACGCCGCTTGGAAGTATGTGATTCTCGCCGTGATCATCGTGGTTGTGAACCTCGTGCTGCCGGGCTATGTGACCGGTCTGTGCCAGGGTTGGGGCATGGGCGCTGGCATCTCCGGCACCATCGCTTCCGTGGTCAACACCCTGCTCGCCGTGATCGTGAGTTACCCGCTGCTCAAGTTCTGGGTTATGCCGAAGAGCAAGGACTCCAAGGAGGCTACCAAGTAACCCTTCATAGCTGACTTCCTTTTCTTCCCTTCCTCAGCCCGCCTGGTTTTCCCCCTTTTTCCGGGCGGGCTTTCTTATGCCCTTTTGCTGCTTTCCTGCAGTTTCTTATGATTTCTCAATATCGAGATGTAATCGTCAGCAGTATTGCCGACGTAAAATCGAAAACGAGATTGGCGTAAAATCAAAAGTCAAGACAGCGTAAAATCGAAAATGCAATTGGCGTAAAATCGAAAGTGCGGAATAATGAGTGGTTTAAAAATGGCGGAATATCGTCCTCGCATTGCAGACCGGCGACTGGAAAAATTGCTGCGTGCTTTTGGTGCCGTTGAAATTGTAGGTCCAAAATGGTGTGGCAAAACGTGGACGGCTTTGGCGCATGCATCCAGTGTGGATCGTCTCGATGATCCCGCTACCTACGACGCCGCGTCTAACGATCCGAATTTGGTGCTCATGGGTGAGGAGCCGCATCTCGTGGACGAGTGGCAGGAAGTTCCGGCTGTGTGGGATGCTGCTCGCCGGCATGTTGACGATAACGCCAATCGTAAAGGGCAGCTAATCCTTACAGGTTCCAGCCAACCTAAGGAAACGGAAAAAATACATCATAGCGGAACCGGTCGCATTGCGAGACTTCATATGCGTCCGATGAGCTTGGCTGAATCCGGTGAATCAACAGGAAGCGTAAGCCTCGGCAAACTTTTTGAAGGCGAATTTGCACCTTCCAGAAACAAGACGGGCATTATGGATGTGGCTCGGTGGTGTTGCCGAGGTGGATGGCCGTCAAATCTTGATGTTGAAGATGAGTTCGCTTTGGAGACTCCGGCTGAATATGTACGAAGCATACTGGACGTCAATATCCCCAAGCTGGGTCTTAACCAGGAAATAATGCGGCCTCTCATGAAGGCACTTGCTATGAATGTGGCTCAGGCGCCTACCTACGAGACGCTGATGAAAGACATGTCATACGGTGATGAAGGCGTCAGCATCAGCGCTCCGACGCTGAAACGATATATGGATGAGCTGAAAAGTCTCTATCTGATTGACGATTTAGAAGGATGGGAACCTTCTCTTCGTGCAAAATCTCGAGTTCGCACGAAGCCGAAACGTTATTTCGTGGATCCGTCACTGCCGAGTGCGTTGCTGGGGGCGACTCCGGCGGTCCTTGCGCGTGACACGCAAACGCTGGGAGATTTGTTTGAAACATTGGTGATTCGTGATTTGCGCGTGTATCTCGAATCGATGGGTGGCGCGAATCGAATCGCATATTATCGGGATGAAAAAGGTCTTGAGGTTGATGTGATTCTTGAATTGGCGGATGGTCGCTGGGCTGCGGTGGAGATTAAGCTGAGCGACTTGAAAGTCACGGAGAAAAATGTGGGCAAACTACATGCTTTCAAAGAAAAAGTATGCGGAAATCCTCTATCTCAAGTTCGTGAGCCTGAATTCATGGCGTTTATTGTCGGGCGTGGTGATATTGCATACCGTCGTGATGATGGCATTCTGGTGCTGCCGATCGCCACGCTCGGGGCATAACAAATGAACGCTGCGGCAGGTGGGACAATTGGGGGGTGGATTGAACGAAGGAGACGGTGTGCAAGGAGTGCGGCAGATGCGGGAATCGCGGGAATCGCAAAAAACACGGGAATCGCAGGAGTTGCAGAATTCTCAAGAAATGCAGCCGATTATCGGCCGTATTCCGGCGTTGATCGCGGCGATGGCCGTCGTCGGCATCGCGATCGGCGCGGCTGCGGGCCTGCTAACGCTCATGCTGTACCAGGTCGAACGTTTCGCGCTTGGATACATCGAGAATGCGCATGAATCCGGTCCGTTCAACGTGCCCGCCATCCGTCGTGCGATCTCCGTGACGCTCGGCGCCACCATCGCAGCCGTGATTTGGTGGCTGTTGCGTACGCGCAGTACGAAAGTACCGTCCGTTAAAAAGGCGGTAAATGGCGATATTATGCCGATTTGGCAGACCGTCGTGCATGTGCTGCTGCAGATTTTCATTGTCGGTACGGGCATGTCGATCGGTCGAGAAGTGGCGCCGCGCGAGTTGGGTGCGATGTTCGGCCAACGGTTCGCGCGTTGGGCGCATCTTGATGCGAAAGACACCCGTATGCTGGTGGCAATCACGGCTGCGGCTGGCCTTGCTGGTGTGTATAACGCGCCGCTTGCGGGCACGTTTTTCGCGGTCGAGATTCTGCTCGCCGATATAACTCTCGAAACGGTGACGCTTGCATTCGCCTGTTCCGCGCTGGCTTCGTGGGTGGCGTCGCTGGTCAAGGGCACGCATACGTTCTATTTGATCGGTGAAACCGACGGTTTGTTTACCCCCGATTACATGGCGTTCGCACTGGTTGCCGGCATGATTCTCGGCGCTGCCGGCGCGCTGTTCCGTCGCGGCTCGCAGTGGGCTGAGAAATCCAAGCCGTCGGGCGTTGGCGTTCTGTGGATGCTGCCGCTCGCTGGCTTGCTGACCGGTGTGGTGGCGATTTGGGTGCCGCAGGTTATGGGCAATGGTCGCGCCACCGCGCAGTTGAGTTTCTCGTCCGACGTTGATTTGGCTGTGCTGCCGATTTTGTTGGTTTCATTCCTTGCGAAGGCGATGGTCGCGCTGTTGACGATCCGTTCCGGCGCTTCCGGCGGTGTGTTGCAGCCGGGTATTGCGCTCGGCGCTTCGGGGGGTGCGTTGCTTGGTGTTCTGTGGATGCAGGTGTTCCACACGAATTCGATTGGCATGTATGCTCTGCTGGGTGCGTGCGCGCTGTTGGCTGCGTCCCAGCAGGCTCCGCTTATGGCGATTTGTTTGGTGATGGAACTTGCGGATGCTCCGATTAATCTGTTTGTTCCCATTGGCTTCGCGGTTGCGGTCAGTGCGTTCGTCGCAAGCCGTTTGGGTGGACCGCTTGCTGCTGTTCATCTATCGAAAAGTGCGAAAAAAGAGGCTAATTAAGAAGAATGCACATGTAAGTGCATTAGACGGTAGACTAGGGGGTTGGCGTACGGGTGGCCGGTGTTGAGCGCCCGATAATGAAGATGACTCAGGCGCGGTTTTTCATATGGCCATAAGACCGGTTTTCTTCGGAATGAGCGCGGTCAGCACGAACCAGTGGTCTTCGGTGCGAATCGTCACTTCGCCGCCATACTGTTGCGCGATATGACGAATTGACTTCACGCCGAAACCGTGCCGGTGCTGGTCGTCGCGCTTGGTGGTGCGCAAATTGCCTTCCGCATCTTTCTTCAGCCGGGAATCGTAATAATTTTCCACACGGATGACAATAAAGTGATTTTGCTCGTATAACGCAAGTTTGATTAGTCGCTGTTCGTGTTTCGGCAGTTTCGACGTCGCTTCGATCGCATTGTCGAGCGCGTTGCCGAACAGCGACGCGATATCCATCGACGACATGCCGCTTAACAGCGATCCGTCCGCGACCGCGGTGAACGTGATTCCGCGATCGGCGCAGGCGCGTTCTTTCGTGGTCAGAATAACGTCAAGCAGAATCGTCGCATACATGCAGGCGAATGCGAGCAGCATGCCGATAATCCAGAACCAGATCGGCATACTGCCGTCAAAATACTGCACTGCAGTCAGCAGCAGCAGTCCGGCCGCGCTGACGATGATCGACCGCTGGAGTGGAACGCGCCGATACAGCACTGCGATATACACCATGCAGGCAGCCCATTCGCAGATCGCTGTATATGAGCGAGGAATGTCGGGCAGGGCGTTGGTAATCGGCGTCATCGACGGCGCCGAAAGCACGGTTATCGTGGCCGAAGGTGTTGTAGGGAGTATGTTCGCCAATCCTGCAGTCAATCCGGCCAGCATATTCGGCAATGCTGCGCCGATCACCTGCCGCCTCCCATATAATCGGTAAGTGCGGCCATGAACGCCTTCTTGCGTGGGCGGCTCACGCGTAGCTGCTCACCGTTCGACATTATGCAATCCTGGTCGGCAACGCCCGTCACATGCTTGAGGTTCACCAGATAGCAGGAATTCGAGCGGAAGAAATGATGGTCGGCAAGCTTGGCTTCCATGTCTTTGAGCGTTCCGTTGATTGACAGTTTGCCTTCCAGCGTGTGGATGACGATGGTGTGCCGAATCGATTCAAGATACAGAATGTCGGCAAGATTCAGGCGCATCTGTCCGTTGCCGGTTTCGATGAGCATGGAATCGTCGCCATTGCGTCGCACCATGTCGATCGATTTCTTGAGCTCCTGCGAAAACGCGAACCACGGTAGAGGTTTAAGCAAGTACGACAACGCACGCACCTCATACCCGCTGATTGCATATTGCGGGGCAGCGGTGATGAACACGATCACGACTTTGTCGTCGCGCTCGCGGATGCGTCTCGCGGCGGCCATGCCGTCCATTTCGCTCATCTCGATGTCGAGCAGTAAGATATCATAAACGGGGGTATATTTTTCTACGATTCGTGCGCCGTCGTCGAATACGGAAACGGTAAATTGCTCGCCATTTTCCTGTTGATATCGGTTGAGATAGTCAAGTACCAGTTGGCAGCTTGCGGGATCGTCCTCGACCACGCCGATTCGAATATTGCGCATTGCAACCTCCCCGTTCTGTCTTTCGCTCCGCACCATTGTCTTGCATGATGGCGATAAATGCGTGTATTTACTACGCCGTTAATCCTCTTTTGCCAGCGGAGGCAAACAGCGCGACTCGCGACACGCATTGACAGTTTTAGCGTTGTATGTATCATGGAACGTGGCTCGACGAAGAGAACCTTCGCTAAACCAAAGAAATAAATTAACGCTTTGAATTGTGGCTTTGTCGAAGTTGTAAGCCGCAAGGCGAGGCACCGAAAGAAATCCCTTTACAACGGATCGTGAGGCACGTACCTGCCTCTGAAAGGATGACAAATCATGGCAGAAGTCGTATTCGACCATGTTACTCGTATCTACCCGGGCAACGATAAGCCGTCGGTGGATGATTTGAATATGGACATCAAGGACGGCGAGTTCCTGGTGCTGGTTGGCCCGTCTGGCTGCGGCAAGTCCACTACTCTGCGAATGCTCGCTGGCCTTGAAGAGGTCAACAAGGGCCGCATCCTCATCGGTGGTAAGGACGTCACCACGATGCAGCCGAAGGACCGCGACATCGCAATGGTGTTCCAGAACTACGCTCTGTACCCGCACATGACCGTGGCCGACAACATGGGCTTCGCCCTGAAGATCGCCGGCACTCCGAAGGAAGAGATCCGCAAGCGCGTCGAGAAGGCCGCTGAGATCCTCGACCTGACCGAGTACCTTGATCGTAAGCCGAAGGCTCTGTCCGGTGGCCAGCGTCAGCGCGTGGCCATGGGCCGTGCAATCGTCCGTGAGCCGAAGGTCTTCCTCATGGATGAGCCTCTGTCCAACCTCGATGCCAAGCTCCGCGTGCAGACTCGTACCCAGATTGCTGCTCTGCAGCGCCAGCTGGGCGTCACCACCCTGTACGTGACCCACGATCAGACCGAAGCTCTGACCATGGGCGACCGCATCGCCGTCATCAAGCTTGGCGTCCTGCAGCAGGTCGGCGCTCCGACCGAGCTGTACGATCGTCCGGCCAACGTCTTTGTCGCTGGCTTCATCGGCTCTCCGTCGATGAACATCAACACCCACCCGGTGGTCAACGGCAAGGCAAAGATCGGCGAAGACACTGTGGATCTGCCGGCCGAGGCTGTCAACAAGCTCACCGCTGAAGACAACAACCAGATCGTTGTCGGCTTCCGTCCGGAAGACGCTTCTCTGGCTGCCCCGGATGACACCAATGCCTTCTCCCTCAAGGTCATGAACGTTGAGGATCTGGGCTCCGACGGCTACATCTACGGCAACATCATCACCGATGGCTCCGCTGCTGAGGCATCCACCATGATGTCCGACCAGAACAAGCTCACCACGATCCGCGTGAACCCGCGTGCTCTCCCGAAGGTCGGCGATACCGTCAAGATCAAGATCGACCCGTCCAAGATGCACCTGTTCGCTCCGTCGACCGAGCTGCGTCTGAACTGAGCTGATACCGAGTAACCAACCGTCGACTGCTGCTTTCGAGAAGCGGCTGGCGGGTGGCTGAATAAAAACTTGGCGGAAGTGCGAACTTCCGTCAACCATTAAACGAGACGTACTCTTCCTCTCTTACCGTCTCGTTGGAGAAGCCCCGCGTTGGTGCGGGGCTTCTTTTGTTGTATCTGCAATAGTGAGATTTGTTTTCCTGTAGTGAGATTTCATTATTGAGATTGCAATGGTGAGATCTCAAATGAAATGCGATATTGGAATTTCAATGGTGATCATCGCATATCGATGGATGAAATATCGGCAGGTGAAACGGATTCGTCCATACTTGCTTCTTCGGGTAGGTCAACAGGTAGATTGTTGTTTTATGGAATCTCTTGAATTGCCACAGATGGATCCCCGTGTGCTGAAAGCAACTTCCGTGAAGGCCGAAGATCCGGCCGCACTATCTCCGGAGCCGCAGGCGTTGAAAATCACCGCCGCAAGCTCGAATCCGAAGATGTTCACCCTGCCGTGGGAAAAGCCGCTGGCTACTTGGCCGGAAGACCTGCTGGCCAATCTTCCGCGTGGTATTTCCAGGCACGTGGTGCGTTTCGTGCACGTGGGCGACGAAGTGTACGCCATGAAGGAGATTACGCGTAATGTGGCGGAACGAGAATACGAGCTGCTGCGTCGCCTGCAGAAGCTGGAACTGCCGACCGTGCAGCCGATCGCCGTGGTCACGGGCCGTCATAGCCGTGAAGGCGAGCCGCTGGAAGCGATTCTTGTTACCAAGCATTTGAAGTTCTCACTGCCGTATCGTGCGCTGTTCGCGCGTAATCTGCGCCCAGATACCGCGGAACGACTGATCGACGCACTGGCTGTGCTGATAGTGCGCTTGCATTTGGCCGGCTTCTATTGGGGTGATGTGTCGCTGTCGAACGTGTTGTTCCTGCGTGATGCCTACGCGTTCTCCGCATTTTTGGTTGATGCGGAAACCGGTGATCTGCAGATTAATCTGACGGAAGGCCAGCGTGAATACGATGTTGATTTGGCTCGTACGAACATTATTGGCGAATTGATGGATCTTTCATCCGGTTCGCTGCTGCCGAGCGATGTTGATGAGATTGAGATCGGCAACCGTTTGGTGGATCGTTATCATTCGCTGTGGAGTGCGCTGACTGATACCGACAAGTTCGGTCCGGATGAGATGTGGAAGATTGAGAAGCGCGTCAACAAGCTGAATGAGCTTGGTTTTGATGTGGATGAGCTGGAAATGAAGACCGCTGAGGATGGCAAGCGCGTGCTGGTGCGTCCGCGTGTGGTCGATGCCGGTTATGCGAATCGTAAGCTGCTGCGCTTGACTGGTCTTGATGTGCAGGAGAATCAGGCTCGTCGACTTCTCAACGATTTGGATGCCTACCGTGCTTCCACATGGCGTGATGGTGAGGATCTTGAGATTGTTGCTACCGATTGGATGCGTGAAGTGTTCGAACCGACCGTACGCATGATTCCGCGCGAATATCGTTCGCAGATCGAACCGGCGCAGTTCTTCCATGAGGTGCTTGACCACCGTTGGTTCTTGGCTGAGAGTGCTGGTCATGATGTGCCGATGGCCGAGGCTGTGAAAAGCTATGTGGACAAGGTGCTTCCGCAGTACAAGCTCACCACGAAGGATGTGGACGCCCTGAACGCTGAAGCTGATTCCGGTGTGGTCGACGACGAATACACCTATGACGATCCTGACGATGGCTACAACCCCGACGACGATCCCGACGCAGCCGTATGGGCGCACTGAAAAGCTGAGGCTCCAGTGGAGTCTCAGCTAGTGCGCCCTGAGACAAGACGATAGTCGAGTCGAAGGCAATGCTGAGTCTGCGGTAAGCCCAGGATCAATCTAAGTACAGACTTGCATAACAAATGAGCGGATAATCCGTATGGACTATCCGCTCATAATCATTCCAGACGTGCTGCTTTGCTATGGTTGCTTCCGCAGTTTCGCTGTGCTTGCTGTTACTTTGCGAGTTATTACTTCGCGTTGGCGGCGGCACCGGCCTCACGACGGGCGCGTGCGACGGAATACAATGTGATGCCTGCTGCGACGGAAGCGTTCAGCGATTCGACCATGTTTGACATTGGGATGCCGGCGATGGAATCGCATGTCTCGCGTACAAGACGGCTCAGGCCGTTGCCTTCGGAACCAAGCACCACAACCAGCGGATCGGTTTCGAAACCGGTTTCGCCAACGAGGGCGTCACCGCCGCCGTCGAGGCCGACGCTGTAGTATCCGCGTTCCTTCAGGCTTTCAATGGCTTTGGTGAGGTTCACCACGCGGGCGACCGGCATGTGTGCGGCAGCTCCTGCAGACACCTTCCATGCGGCTGCGGTGACTGAAGCGGAGCGACGTTCCGGTAAGATCACGCCGTTCGCGCCGAATGCGGCCGCGGAACGGATGACCGCGCCCAGGTTCTGCGGATCGGTAACGCCGTCAAGCGCGATGAACAGCGGACGTGCCGCAATGCGTGCGCTTGTGGAGTTGGCCGCTTCCATGGCGCGGGACTTCTTGTCAGCGCGTTCCACCAGCTCGGCGAGCGAGGAATACTGGAACGGCTGCGCCTTCATCACCACGCCCTGATGGTTGGAGGAGCGTGCGATACGATCCATTTCCAAACGGTCAGCTTCCATGAGGTTCAGTCCATGAATGCCGGCGAGACGAATGATTTCGCGCGTGCGATCATCATGTTCGATGCGCGCGGCCACATACAGCGTGCTTGCGGGCACGCCACAGCGCAGCGCCTCGAGCACGGCATTGCGGCCGATGACGAGATCATCGGATTCCGAGCTGAACTTTGCCGCGCGGCGGCGTGCTGCCAGCCGCGGATCCGCCATCTTACGGCGATTAGTAGCCTGCTTTTCCTTGTAAGCCTTGTGATACACTCGGTCTTCGGCCTTGGGAGTCGGTCCCTTGCCCCTCAGCGAGTTACGATGCTTTCCACCCGACCCCTTGGTCGGTCCTTTTTTCATTGCCATAACTGCCTATTGTCCCAGCACCCCGGGAAAAACGGCTGCTTCGCTCCTAACCGATATGATGGATGGAATGGAGAAAAGAAGAGAGATTTTTGGTTTGCCCGTCATGTTCTGGGGTTTGTGGGTCACGTTGCTCATCCTGTGGATGGGCCGTTTCGTCACATCGTTCCTTTCCATGTATCTTGTTTCCGACATGCATGTGAGCGCTGGCGTGGCCGGCACCATCGTTTCCATGTACGGTTTCGGTGGCATTTTCGGCTGCCTGTACGGTGGCGCGTTGTCTGACCGATTCGGGCGGCCTGCGATGATTGTCATCGGTAACTTGGGTTCCGCTGCGATGCTGGTTTTGCTGGCTTTTATCGGCGATCCTTGGATTATGGCGATTGCGTTGCTGATATACGGTGTGATTTCCTCCGTACCGACGCCCGCGGTCGCGGCGTACGTTTCCGACGTTGTCCCGTTCCGTAAGCAGAAACGTGCGTATTCGTTGCAGACGTGGGCTGTGAATTTCGGTTTTGCGGTCGGGCCGATCATCGCCAACCAGCTTGTCAAGATTTCCTATTCGCTGATGTTCTATGTGGAAGCGGCGGTGCTGGTGTTCGCCACGTTGCTGATGATGGTGTTCTTCAAGGAAGCCGGATTGGGTGTGCACGTTGCCGGACGGTTTGTGAAACGCGTCGTGAAACAACCTATGGAACGTTCTGAAACTTCACAAACTACCCAATCGCAGCAATTCTCCATATGGCGTAGCTATCGTCGCGCGTGCGCCGACAAAGCGCTCATGTCGATGGTGGTGCTGATGTTCCTGTACACGCTGGCGTATTACCAGATCGTCAGCGGCCTGCCGATCTCCATGACGCAGATTGGGCTCGGCACGGACGAATATTCCAGCCTGCTGACCATTAACGGTGGCATTCTGTGCTTGCTGCAGATTCCAGCGATCGCGTTGTTTCAGCGGATGAGCAACACCCGTGTGCTGGTGCTTGGCATGTCCATCACGGCGGTTGGTTACGCGTTCCAAATCGGCGCCGATTCGTGGGTGACATTTGCGATTGCGACCGTGTTGTGGACGCTCGGCGAGCTTGGCACGTTCCCGATTGCCGCCACGACGGTGGCGAACATCGCGCCAAAGGATGTGCGCGGCACGTATCAGGGCCTGTACAACCTGGTGTGGTCGCTGTCCAATGCGTTCTCGCCGCTTGTCGGAGGTTGGATTCTGAACGCGTTCGGCAGCCATGTGCTGTGGACCTGCTGCACGGTGATGTTCGTGATTGTGGCGATTGGTTTCTATGTGACGCGCGGTCCCCGCGAACGTGCCGCAGCCCGTAATCTCGCTGCTGAGGAGGTGTAGCCGGCGTACGTGAAAAGCGGGAGGCCGCGATTCCGTTTGGAACCGCGGCCTCCCGCTATGTGATTTAAGAATTGGAAAGAAGAGGAGCGGGGTGCTGTCGCGCCTGCGCCTTGCCTTCCGTCTAGGAAGCGGTCTTACTTGTTAAGGACCTTCTTCATCAGGTCGGCGGAGGCCTTGGCGAGTGCGAACTGGCCGAAGCCCGGGTCGATGGAGGCGAGGTTGGAGTTGATGATCTGGTCGAAAGTGTTGTTCTTCATGATGTTTCCTTTCACTTGGCTTGGCGGCGCGTCTTTTCTTCTTGTCATTCCTCTGGCCGCTGCCGTAAGTCTGTATTGTGTTTGTCTTTTTTCTTCGTTCTTCTGTTGTGCCTTTATTCTAAGCCGGGCAAACCATCGATGTCATGTGACGGTCGTCACTTCTTTTGTAAAATCATCGGCTAATCTTGAAAAAAGTAACAACATATGAAAAGCGGACGATGATAGGCGTGAAAAAAGGGCACTGAGCTGTTGCTTGGTGCCCTTGGAAAAACAGAGATAATCAGACTTTACGGCCTTCGCCGTGAAAATTACTTGCGATTGGGTTTGCCGAACATGAATGCGCGCACGATTGCGACGATGCCAATCACCACAAGCGCGCATCCGCCGAACAGAATCAGCCAGGTCGTGGAGCTGATGGGGGAGAACAGCACGATGAAGCCGGCGACAATCGACAGCAGCGCGTAAATCACGGCCCATGCGGAGCTTGGCATGCGCCATGATTCCACGAGCGCCATCACGCCCTCCAACATCCAGCCGAGGCCGACCACCATGGTGATGAGCACTGCGAGCGTGGCTCCGGAAAGCGCTGCGTTCTTCAACATGACCACACCGCCGACAGACAGCATCAGACCGATCAGAATGTCAAGCACGCGCCATCCGCCCGGAAGCCCGAGTTCCACGATTGCGGTCACAATGCGGACTACGCCGGAAACCACGAAGTATGCGCCGAGTGCGATTGCGGCGACTTTCAGCGTGGCTCCCGGCCAGATCAGCAGTGCCAGGCCGAGGATGATGGCGGCGATGCCAAGTATTGCGTAGGTGCCGCGGATCGCGTTCTTCGCCTTCTTTGGCAGCCATTCCTCCGCAAGTTTGAACGGGCTGATTGGCTGCCAGTTGTCGTTGCCGGTTCCTGGTTGGCTGTTCTGCTGCCCGTACGGTTGGCCGGTGGTGTAGCTCGCGTAGAAGAAGCCGTTCTGGTTCGGGTTTTGGTTGGCGTTGGGGCCGTCAAAGTAGCGTGGGGTCTGCGGCTCGCTCGGATACGGATTGCTCGAATTGTTGGGATTGCCGCTCTGCTGTTGGCCTTGCGATTGCTGATTTGGCGCGTATGCCCCGTATTCCGGCTGACCTTGCGGCTGCTGTCCGTTGCTGCCGTTCTGATTCGGATTGTTCGCATACGGGTTGTTCATTGAGTCGCTCATGATGGTCCCTTTCCTTGAAGAGCTTGCTTCGTGACGTTCGGACGTGTGTGAATGTGTCCGCCTGCGCTCAAACGTTTCGGAAGCCCTACCCCTCATTCTAGGCAATCTGTCTAATTTAAGCCATCAACAAAATCCTCCTCATCGTCCATTTTGATGGATGGGTCGCATGATTTGGCTGTCTTGCCACGCGATTTGAACAAATTGCCACGCGATTTTGATCTGGTGACCTCACGATTTTTCCGATAAAGATGGTAGCGACGTTGCGACCCATGTTGTCTTGTGATGGAACAATCGATTGGGTGTGTGATTGAAGTGAGATTGCAAATTATGTTTCACGACACGTTTCACGAATTTGCGAATTTTTGACAAAAGACGGTGTGTGGCAGTCTTGCAAAATGGGCATGGTGTGCAATAATGACAGGAATGCACCGATGGCACACGCCCGGTGTCCACAACCGCGCAGCATTGCCCAGTTCAGCGAGTGGTTGCGAAAATCGCAATTTTCCGGTTTTCGCGCTATCGCAACGGCAGGGGAGAGCTGACTACTCCGCGGCGCTCCCAAGGAGATCATCATGGTTGATCGCAAGGAAGATCAATCCACCCAATTCCGCGAGACCAGTTCGGGAAATTTCGAACAAGCGAAGAATATCGCAACGCAAACGCAAGTCGATCCGTCGCTCGCCGATGCACAAACCGTCGCGCAATCGCTTGGCGTCGATTTGAATACCGGCCTGAGCCAAGCGGAAGCCAAGCGGCGACTCGACAAGTACGGACCGAACGAACTCGCATCCGCACCACCGGTGCCGAAATGGAAGAAATTCCTCGAACAATTCAAAGATCCCCTCGTCTACCTGCTGTTGGCTGCAACCGGCATTTCGTTCGTCGCATGGTTCATAGAACGGGCCAACGCCGTACCGGGTGCGGAAGGCGGCGAAGCATTGCCGTTCGACGCCATCGTCATCGTGCTGATTCTCATCGTCAACGCGGTGCTCGGCTACATTCAGGAATCGAAGGCGGAAGCGGCCGTCGAAGCGCTCTCCAGCATGACCGCGCCGCAGACCAACGTGCTGCGTGACGGTCAAATCGAACGCATCAACACGGTTGACGTGGTGCCCGGCGACATCATCGTGCTCGGTGAAGGCGACTCCGTCTCCGCGGACGGACGCCTCTTTACGGCCGCCAGCCTGCGCATCGCGGAAGCCAGCCTCACCGGCGAAAGCGTGCCCGTCGGCAAAAAGACCGACACCCTCGCACAGGCGAAAGCCCTCGGCGACCGCGCCAACATGGTGTTCAACGGCACGTCCGTAACGCAAGGCACCGGCCGCGCCATCGTAACCAGCACCGGCATGGGCACGCAGGTCGGCAAAATCGCGGACCTGCTGCAAGCCACGGAAGACGACGAAACCCCGCTGCAAAAGGAAATGAACTACGTTTCCAAAATCCTCGGCATTGCGGTATGCATCATCGCGGTCGTGGTGCTGGTCGCGCTCGCGCTTACCGAAGGATTCCAAGACGTTCACGATGTAATCGATTCGCTACTGTTGGCCGTTTCTCTGGCTGTCGCGGCCGTGCCGGAAGGTTTGGCTGCGATTCTTACGGTAGTGCTCGCGCTCGGCGTGCAGCGCATGGCCATGCACAATGCGATCGTCAAGAAGCTGCATTCGGTGGAAACGCTCGGTTCCGCTTCGGTGATCTGCTCCGACAAAACCGGTACGCTCACCCGCAATGAGATGACCGTGGAGCGTGTGGTCACGCCGAGCGGCGAAGTGCAGCTCACGGGCACCGGCTATGCGCCGGAAGGCCGCATGGTGGTCGATTCGCAGACCATGGAATATGCGCAAATACGCGAGATCATCGAATCGGAAGCCGTCGCAACCCTTGCCGTGGGTGCGCTGGCAAACGACGGCGAACTGCGCGAAGTCGCCGCTTCTGCCGGAAATGCGGAAAACGTAACGTGGGAAGCGGTCGGCGACCCGACTGAAGTCTCACTCATTGTCGCAGCACGAAAAGTGAAGGCGAATCGCAAGTATGCCAACTATGAGCGCGTCGGCGAAATCCCCTTCACTTCCGAACGTAAGCGCATGTCCATCGTGGCGCGAGACAACACCGATGCCGGCCGCCTGACAGTCTTCTCCAAGGGTGCCCCCGATGTGCTTCTTGGATATTGCAGCAGAATTGCGGTCGGCGGTGCCGTTCGTCCACTTACGGAAGGTGATCGTCAGCAGATTCTTGCGACTGTCGAACAGCTTTCTTCCGACGCGTACCGCACGTTGGGTCAGGCCTACCGTCCGCTCGGTACCGCTTCGCTTGCACAAGTGCCAGGAGTCATGCTGAACTCCGCGGGTCATGTTGCCGATATTGCGGAACAAAGCGCTGTGCTTGAGAATGATTTGATTTGGGTCGGCATGGTCGGCATCATCGATCCGCCGCGTACGGAAGTGCGTGATTCCGTGGCAGAAGCGCATCGCGCCGGCATCCGTACGGTAATGATTACCGGCGACCACCCGCTGACCGCAGCTCGCATCGCCACCGATTTGGGCATTATCGACAAGGGTGGCAAGGCCATGACCGGCAGTCAGCTTGACGAACTGCCCGACGAAGCGGCCTTCGACAAGGTGACCAGTGAAGTGTCCGTCTATGCGCGAGTCGCGCCGGAACACAAGCTGAAAATCGTCGAATCGTTGCAGAGGCAAGGGAATATCGTGGCCATGACCGGCGACGGCGTGAACGACGCTCCTGCCGTCAAAACCGCCGATATCGGCGTCGCCATGGGCATCACCGGCACTGAAGTAACCAAACAAAGCGCGAAAATGATTCTCGCCGACGACAACTTCAGCACCATCGTCGCAGCCGTGCGCGAAGGACGAGGCATTTTCGACAACATCCGCAAGTTCCTGCGCTACCTGCTGAGCTCCAATGTGGGCGAAGTGTTCACCGTGTTCGGCGGCGTGATGCTCGCCGGATTCCTCGGCATCACCCAGCCCGGCAGCCAAGGCGTGATCGTGCCGCTGCTCGCCACACAGCTGCTGTGGATCAACCTGCTCACCGATGCTGCGCCCGCGCTCGCTATGGGTGTCGACCCGTCTACCGATGACGTGATGGCACGCAAACCTCGCAAACTCACCGATCGTGTGATCGACGCCGAAATGTGGGGCGACATCATTTTCATTGGTGTGATTATGGCGGCCGTCACCCTGATCGGCATGGACATGCATTTGGCCGGAGGCCTGTTCACCGATCGCTCCGTCGATGCGATCGGCCACGACGCGCAAATGACTGAAGCGCGCACCATGGGCTTCACGATTCTCGTATTCGCCCAAATGCTGAATGCGATTGCCTCGCGCTCGCACTTGCAGTCGGCGTTCGTCGGACTGTTCTCCAACAAGTGGCTATGGGGCGCGCTCGCACTGAGCACGGTGCTGCAGTTGGCGGTGATCTACATTCCGTTCCTCAACATTGCTTTCGGTACGGTACCGCTCAGCGCCGGCGCATGGGTCGAATGCTTGGGCCTTGCCATGATCGTGCTCATTGCCTCCGAACTGCGCAAATGCGTCCTCCGCGCCAGATAACGTCCGAAAGTGCGCAAGATTTCGGACGTTATCGTTTGTGAAGTCAATGATTGAAGGGCTTCTCTCTTGCCTAATCCTTTTGGTGAGATGGGAGGTGTGCGGGATGCATTCGTTTGTCGAAGTATGACGTCCGATGAAATTTAAGTGTTGTATCTAAATCAGATACAACACTTAAATTCATATCGGCGATACGCTTCTTTTAGGAAATCTGTTGGATCGCATTGAAGCGCTTCCGACAGACGCCTGGCTGTATCCAGCCGCATGCCTGAGGTTAAGCGATAGCCTGTCTCAAACCAAGAGATGTTCGGCTGGGGAATCCCTGTCGTCTCTGACAACTCGCTTTGCGTATAGCCGCGAGTCCGACGAATGTCTCTTAGACCGGATTCAGCGCAGTGGATTCCGCCTCTCCAACCTTCGTCGGGATGGAGCTCCAACACGTTGCAGTGCAATGCTTTGGCAATTTGGCAAGCGGTGTCCAAATGCATATTGCGTACGGTTTCCGGATTGTTTTCGAACATGGCGAGACGATCATGATCCACGCCGGAGAGCTCGGCCAGTTGTTCCAGAGACATTCCTTCTTCGAGCCTCAGGTCCTGTAGCCTCATAAGCTGCGCCTCCATGCCGTTCCCTCCCTTCACGGTATTCACTACGGAATATTCGATCCGTCTTCTATTTTGAGTCAAAAGCCTGTTCATGAAAGGGGCCATCCCGTCTTGGCAGGGCATTTTGCTCCGCTGCGCCCCACAGGATAACAGAATCCCCTTAGCGTATCGTTCCGTTAATTCCTGATAAGGCGACTCATACGACGAACATGTTTTCCGGAAGGATAGGCTGGTTTCTGCGGAAAAGGAGAAAGACGATTCAGTTGGACGGAATTTCGACACGCCGGTGGATGCGTTGTTTTGCAATGGTTCGCGGGGTGTCCGTGAGGGGCCGGGTTGCGTGGATCGGCAGGTTCGTGTAAATTGACTCTTCGCTGCCGCTCAGCGAGTGGTTCCCCGGCTGGGGTTCCGTGAGGTGGGTGAGTGGTGGTGGTTTGAGAACTCAAGAGCGTATTTGTACTACTTCTT
>OBJG01000654.1_pt1 | contig 34219 bp, 26 predicted proteins | sample 1517941 | NCBI WGS metagenome assembly OBJG01 (sample SAMN04571712, study PRJEB22368) | human gut metagenome | biome: human gut; material: stool | host: Homo sapiens | place: Luxembourg | collected 2012-09-21
TGCTGCCGATCTGCGAGAGTTACGGAGCCCTCTAAAACGGCCTTCTTAAGGCCGCGGCGTGCTGCCAATCATACAGACAACCACTCAAAGCCCTCCTTGATAGGAGGGGCTTGATGTGAGGCGCTTTGAAGGAGGTCAGATCGGCATGGTCTGACTTTTTTTGTACCCATTGCGACCGTTTATCGTCTTTTGTTGTGTCGCCTTTTGCCGTTTTTTATCGGATTTGTGGCTTTTCCGTGGGGCGTGGACCGTTTCGCTGCTGCGGACGGATATACAGTTTCGGCCAACGTATACTAATATTTGTACGTTGTCAATATTGATTTTCATCAAAAAATCTCCGAAATTTGTTCTGCAATACCCCATGATGCTGCGACGTTTTGCAAAACATTTTTTATCTTTGTCGTGTCGTTGCATGCGACATGACATATTTTGATGAAAGTGTTTCGCTTTTATCCTTGACGGGAAATCTGTTAAATTTCAAAGGACAAGGAAAACGGCACATTCATCACTTGTATCGGCATGAAAGGTGTTCTGCCTTCTGCTATACAGGTGTGGGGTATTGTTTATTTGTCCTTGGGCTTACCAGAGCCTCCCGTCAGATAAACGAACGGCTCCACACTTTCTTTTTGTTATAATCACATCACAGGAGCCGGGGTGTACCCTAATTCTTTCTGTTATGAGGAAACTGACAGTTTCTTTGGTGCTTGCGTGTGTCGCGCTGTTTTTTTGTGGCAATGCGTATGCCCAGCGCGGAGCATCGAGGACCATCACGACGACCCGTCTTGCGGGGGTGCAGGAGACCTTTGAGCATACGGAGGCCTTCAGTCTCGAGGTGGGACACGAGATGCTTGTTACGCCGCTGGTCGCCTCCGTCAAGGTGCTCTCGCGGAACAACGACGGAAAAACTTTTGAGAAGAAGACCTTTACGGGATCGGCCCGAACGGACATCCCGTCGGGATTGGCCGGGAATGAGTATCTGGTCGGAAAGCTCATGGACGGCAAGCAGGTGGCTGCCATCGACGTGGATCTGCTCAAGGCGCAGGCTACCTACGATTTCTGCCGTGAGACGAATGCCGATCTGATCGTGCTTCCGCAGTTCAACATCCGCCACAAGATGCGCACGGTGCAGACGACCGACGTCGACGGCAATCCCGTGCAGGCCGAGGAGCCCGTGGAGCGGGACGGCAAGTATGTGATGATCGTCGAAATGGTCGGTTTTCCCGCCGTTTATACGGGATTCCGGGAAGGAACGCCCGAGGACAGCTGGATCAAAAGGCTGTTCAAGGAGGGGCAGATCGGAAACGAAGATGCGCTGATCCATGTCGAGGAGACCGTCAGCCGAACCAGGTAGCTACCATTTCAATCATCATTTTAATTCATCAACAAAATTTTTATGCCATGAAAAAACATTGATTCTGCTTCTTGCGGCCCTTTGTGCCGTTCCTGTCGTCACGTTTGCGCAGAAAACTACCGTAACGCGCGTAAATCGAGAAAAGACCTACAAGACCAGCACGCATTCCGTCGATATCTGGTATCAGGGCGAACTCAACGTGGGATTCGCCACCGGCGGTAAACTTACGTGGAAGGATGGCGGCGACAGCGAAAAGACCAACTACTCGCGTCCGTTCATCTCGACCATCCACGGAGCGCGGATCACGCAGTACGGATTCGTCGGTCTGGGTGTCGGCGTGCAGTATGCCTACGGCAAGATGGACCCCGAATACGACGATACGTCGAACTGGGAGACGCTGATGATTCCCGTATTCCTCAATCTGAAGGGGTATTATCCCGTAACGGAGGAGCTTGCGCCCTACATCTCGATCAGTCTCGGCAGCAGCATCTGTGCCACGTCGTCCTATGGCGGCTCCGGCAGCGGTTACGGTTCATCGTGGAAGACCAAGCTCAAGGGCGGATTCTACGGCGAGTACGGCATCGGGCTCAACTACCGTCAGTTCAATTTCGGATTGGGACTTCAGCACCAGTCGATGAAGTTTTCCGAAACCTATGACGGCCGTACCGACGACGAGAAGGCCTCGGTCAATTCGTTTTTTGTCAAGGTGGGTCTGAGATTCTAATTGTGCACGGCGATGAAACGTATTTTAGCTTTTCTTTTCTGTGCGGTCGCACTCACCTGGAGCAGTTGCTCGAAGGATGACGAAAGCTCCATTGACCTGTCGCAGCTTGTCGGGACCTGGGAGGTAACCCGCATGTATGACGAAGGTGAGTGGGATACCGATTACGGAGCCGAATACGGCTTTGTTGTGACGACTGAATTCCGCGAAGACGGAACGATGGTAACGACCCGGGAGGAGTACGGCAGCTCGAGCTCGATGTACGCTTCCTATGTGGTCGAATCGCGCTCGATTCTGGTTATGCCGTCCGGATCGACCGAACCGGAGGTGATGCGTATTGAGAAACTGACGGCTTTGGAGTTGATTCTGTCATCCCGATATCCCGGCGCGAACTATACGGAACGGGTCTGTTTCAGGCGCGTGCACTGACCTGACGGGTTGAAGAGCTGCCGCGGTGATGCTGCCGCGACAGATTGGTTGCTTTTTGGCGGCGGACGGACCTCTGTGCGGTTCCGTCCGCCTTTTTTGTGCCCCGGGCAGAGCCGGGACGGGGATCGGCTGTGCGACGTCTCGTAGAACAGCTGAAGGGGCGCGGGCCGTGTCGGTGCTCCGGGCAGAACTGCAAAAGGGACGCGGTCCGTGGCGGCATTTCAGACCAAGCGGGAGAGGTTGCGGTCCGTGCGGCGCTTCGGTATCCGAAGGCGGCGACAGCGAAGTAGGCAAAGTGAGGGTAGGAGTGGCAGGCGGCAGCCGCAGCGGGGGAGGCGAGGTGAGGGTAGGAGTGACAGGCAGCCGCAGCGTGGGAGGCGAGGTGAGAGTAGGAGTGGCAGACGGCAGCCGCAGCGTGGCAGGCGCGGCACGAATAGGCGCGGTGCGGGTAGGCACGGCCCGAATCGGTGAAACGGTGGACTGGATAAGGGTTGGCCGCGGCGATGTCGGCGGTGCGGGGATGATACAAAACGCCCGCCTTCCTCGAAGGAAGACGGGCATTTCCTGCCGGAGCACGCGGGCATTACTTGCCCATGTAGCTCTTGATGTAGTGGTGGTGCGATCCCCAGCGCTCGAAGGCGGCGCGGTCGAGCTCCTCGCGGGCCGAGGGGTGTGCGACCGAGATCAGCAGGCGGGCACGCTCCTGCATGCTCTTGCCGTAGAGGTCCACGGCGCCGTATTCGGTGACGAACCAGTGGATGTGGTTGCGCGTCGTGACGACACCCGCACCGTCGAGCAGCGTCGGGCAGATCTTCGAGACGCCCTTGTTCGTTATCGACGGCATGGCGATGATTGCCTTGCCGCCCTTCGAGAGCGAAGCGCCGTAGACGAAGTCGATCTGACCGCCCACGCCCGACCAGAATTTCGTACCCAGCGAGTCGGCGCTCACCTGACCCGTCAGGTCGATCTGGAGAGCCGAGTTGATGGCCACGAAGTTGTCGTTCTTGGAGATCACGTAGGGGTCGTTCGTGTAGCCCACGTCCATCATCAGCACGCCGGGGTTGTCGTCGATGAAGTCGTAGACGGCCTGCGAGCCCATGAGGAACGTCGATACCATCTTGCCCGGGTCGGTCTTCTTGGCCTCGCCGTTGATAACGCCTTTCTCGACGAGCGGCAGCACGCCGTCGGCGAACATCTCGGTGTGGATACCCAGGTTCCTGTGGCCGCCCAGCTGGCTCAGCACGGCGTTCGGAATGGCGCCGATACCCATCTGCAGCGTGGCACCGTCCTCGATCAGCGCGGCGCAGTGCTTGCCGATGGCCGTCTCGATCTCGTTCGGCTCCGAGAACTTCGCCTCGATCAGCGGCGAGTCGTCCTGAACGAACGTGTCGATCTTCGACATCGGGATCATCGCCTGGCCGAACGCACGCGGTACATGCTTGTTCACTACGGCGATCACATGGTCGGCGCACTCGACGGCGGCCAGCGTGGCATCGACCGACGTGCCCAGCGAGACATAGCCGTGCTTGTCGGGCGGGCAGACCTGGATCATCGCCACGTTGCACGGCACGGCGCCGCAGCGGTAGAGCTTCTGCGTCTCGCTCAGGAAGACCGGAATGTAGTCGGCGTAGCCGCTCTGCGTCACCTTGCGGACGTTCGATCCCACGAAGAAGGAGTCGAGCTGGAAGATGCCCTCGAACTTCGGATCGGCGTAGGGTGCCGGGCCTTCGGTGTGCAGGTGGTGGATGTGGACGTTTTTCAGTTCGCCGGCCTCACCGCGTGCGCACATGGCCTTGATGAGGCATTGGGGAGCCGATGCGACCGAGCTCAGATGCACGTGATCGCCCGATTTGATGACCTTGACGGCCTCCTCCGGAGTGGTAAAGTGAATGGGAGTTAACATACCGTGTAGTTTAAGTTTATAGGGTTAGTTGAAACTATTTGCGTTTGACTTCTACCTGTTCGTATCCCTCGACGATGTCGCCGACGCGCACGTCGTTGAACGACTCGATGTTCAGACCGCAGTCCTGGCCCATGGTGACCTCCTTGACGTCGTCCTTGAAGCGCTTGAGCGAGCCGAGCTTGCCCGTGTAGATGACGATGCCGTCGCGGATGACACGGATCGGCGTCGTGCGCGTGAGGCGTCCTTCGCGGACGATGCAGCCGGCTACGGTGCCGACCTTCGAGATCTTGAAGATCTCCATCACCTCGACCGACGCGACGATCTCCTCCTTCATCACCGGCTCGAGCATGCCCTCGATGGCATCCTTGATGTCGTTGATCGCATCGTAGATGATCGAGTAGAGGCGGATTTCGATCTCCTCCTTCTCGGCGAGCTTGCGCGCGGCGGCCGACGGACGCACCTGGAAGCCCACGATGATGGCGTTCGAGGCGGCGGCCAGCAGCACGTCGGACTCCGAAATCTGACCCACGGCGGCGTGGATGACGTTGACCTGCACGCTCTCCTTCGAGAGTTTGATGAGCGAGCCCGACATGGCCTCGATCGAGCCGTCGACGTCGCCCTTGACGATGATGTTCAGCTCCTTGAACGAGCCGATGGCGATGCGGCGTCCGATCTCGTCGAGCGTCACGTGCTTCTGCGTCATGATGCCCTGCATGCGCTGCAGCTGCTCGCGCTTGTTGGCGATCTCGCGTGCCGAGCGGTCGTCGTCCATGACGTTGAACGTATCGCCGGCCTGCGGCGCGCCGTTCAGACCCAGCACCTGCACGGGGGTCGAGGGACCCGCCTCGGTGACCTTCTTGCCGTTCTCGTTGAACATTGCCTTCACACGGCCCGTGTAGGTGCCCGAGAGCACCACGTCGCCGATGTGCAGCGTGCCGTTCTGCACGAGGACCGTCGCCACGTAGCCGCGGCCCTTGTCGAGCGTCGACTCGATGACCGTACCCACGGCCTTCTTGTTCGGATTGGCCTTCAGGTCGAGCAGTTCGGCCTCGAGCAGCACCTTCTCGAGCAGCTTGTCGAGGTTGATGCCCTTCTTGGCCGAGATCTCCTGATCCTGGTACTTGCCGCCCCACGACTCGACCAGGTAGTTCATCTGTGCGAGCTGCTCCTTGATGTGGTCGGGGTTGGCATTGGGTTTGTCGATCTTGTTGATCGCGAAGACCATCGGCACGCCGGCGGCCTGGGCGTGGTTGATCGCCTCGATGGTCTGCGGCATGACGTTGTCGTCGGCTGCGACGATGATGATCGCCACGTCCGTGATCTTCGCACCGCGCGCACGCATGGCCGTGAAGGCTTCGTGGCCCGGCGTATCGAGGAAGGTGATCTTCTGCCCGTTGAGCTCCACGCTGTAGGCACCGATGTGCTGCGTGATGCCGCCGGCCTCACCCTCGATGACGTTCGTCTTGCGGATGTTGTCCAGCAGCGACGTCTTGCCGTGGTCGACGTGTCCCATGACCGTGACGATCGGCGGACGCGGCACGAGGTCCTCCTCCTTGTCGCCCTCGTCGGCGATCGCCTCCTGAATCTCGACGGAGACGAACTCGACCTTGAAGCCGAACTCCTCGGCCACGACCACGAGCGCCTCGGCATCGAGCCGCTGGTTGATCGAAACCATCAGTCCGAGGTTCATGCAGGCCATGATGACCTCCGTTGCCGGGACATTCATCATCGTGGCCAGCTCGCTCACGGTCACGAACTCCGTAACCTTGAGTACCGAACGCTCCTGTTCCTCGCGTTCGATCTCCTCGTGCATCCGCTCGTGCACGGCTTCGCGCTTCTCCTTGCGGTATTTCGACGCCTTGGTCTTGGCGCCCTTGGCCGTCAGGCGGGCCAGCGTATCCTTGATCTGCTTCGATACCTCCTCGTCGCTCACTTCGGGGCGCACGACGGGTTTCGGCGCGTTGTTCTTGTTCTTGTTGCGGCGTCCCTCGCCCGGCTTGGGCTGGTTGTTCTGTCCGGGGCGGTTCTGTCCACCCTGGCCGGGCCGGTTCTGACCGCCCTGGCCGCCCTGCTTGCCGCCGCCCTGCGAGCCGCTCTTCTGGGCCTTGCTGACGTCGACCTTCTCCTTCTGCAGACGCTTGCGCTTGTGCTTGCCGCCCGGTACGAAGCCCGAAACGTCCATCGTGCCGAGGACCTGCGGGCCGGTGAGCGTGGCCACCGTCGGACGGAAAATGTTGTCCTTCGGCGCTTCGGGCTGCGGCGCGGCGGGCTTTTCGGCTGCGGGCGCGCTTACAGGCTGCCCTGCGGCGGGGCGGGGCGTCTCCACGGCAGGTGCCGCAGGCTTTTCGGCCGCGGGTGCGGCGGGGGCTGCGGCCGGTTCACGGACCGGTGCCGCCTCCGCCCTGGGCGCCGGAGCGGCTGCCTCGGCTGCCGGCTTCGGCTCTTCGCGGTGCTCCGCGGCGGGTGCGGCCGCCTGAGTTGCGGGCGCCGCCGGGGTGGCGGGACGGGCGGGTGCCTGCGCCGGCGCCTCCGCCCGTTGCGGTGCGGCGGCCGGAGCGGGTGTCGGGGCGGGTTTGGCCTTGGGTTTGGGCGAGAGGTCGATCTTGCCGAGGAACTTCGGCTGCGGAATCTCGTCCTTGACGCTGATGACGTTGCTCTTGATGACGACCTCCCGTTCCTCCTCGCGCTCGTGCTTTTCAGCCTCTTCGAGGGTGATGGTCGTCTGCTTCTGGGAGATGCGCTCGCGCACCGAGTTGCGGGCGCTCGCGGAACTGCGGTTCGATCCGAACTCCTTTTCCAGCACGGCATACGTCGCGTCGTCGACCAGCGTGTTGGGCGACCCGTCACTCTTGATGCCCTTCTTGTGCAGGAAGTCCGTGATGGTGTTCAGTCCCACGTTGAACTCCTTGGCAACCTGAATGAGCCTTAATTTTCTTTCGTTACCCATATTGTGTGTTCTCCTTTCTTTTCTGTACGGTTACTCTTCGAATTCGGCCTTCAGGATCTCGACCACCTTCTGGGCCTGCTCCAGCTCCAGATCGGCACGTGCGGCGATCTCCTCGACGGGCAGCTCCAGCACGCTCTTGGCCGTGTCGCAGCCGGCGGCCTTCAGGGCGTCGATGATCCAGCCGTCGATCTCGTCGGCAAATTCGGTGAGTGCCACGTCCTCCTCCTCGACCTCGCGGTAGACGTCGATGTCGTAGCCCGTGAGCATCTTCGAGAGCCGGATGTTCAAACCGCCCTTGCCGATGGCCAGCGATACCTGGTCGGGCTTGAGGTAGACCGAAGCGGTCTTCTTCTCCTCGTCGATGGTGATCGACGAGATCTTCGCGGGGTTGAGCGCGCGCTGGATCATCAGCTGCGGGTTGGTCGTGTAGTTCACCACGTCGATGTTCTCGTTGCGCAGCTCCTTGACGATCGAGTAGATGCGCGAGCCCTTCATGCCGACGCAGGCGCCCACCGGGTCGATGCGCTCGTCGTAGGACTCGACGGCCACCTTCGCGCGCTCGCCCGGGATGCGCACGATCTTCTTGATGGTGATCAGGCCGTCGAAGATCTCCGGCACCTCCTGCTCGAAGAGCCGCTCGAGGAACTGGTTGGCCGTGCGCGAAAGGATGATGCGGGGCTGGTTGTTGTTCATCTCCACGGACTTGACGATCGCCTTGATCGTGTCGCCCTTGCGGTAGAAGTCGTTGGGTATCTGCTCGGCCTTCGGGAGGATCAGTTCGTTCTCCTCGTCGTCGAGGATCAGCACCTCCTTCTTCCACACCTGGTAGACCTCGCCGGTGACGATCTCGCCGACCTTCTGCGAATACTTCTCGTAGAGGTTTGCCTTCTCCAGATCGAGGATGCGCGAGGCGAGGTTCTGCCGCAGCGACAGCACGGTGCGGCGTCCGAACGACGCGAGCTTGATCTCATCGGCATATTCGTCGCCGATTTCGTAGGTCGGGTCGATGGCCTTGACCTCCGACACGGCAATCTGCATGTTGGGGTTCTCGACGGCGCCGTCCTCGACGACGGTGCGGTTGCGCCAGATTTCGAGGTCGCCCTTCTCGGGGTTGATGATGACGTCGAAATTCTCGTCGGTTTCGTACTGCTTCTGCAGCGCGTGGCGGAAGACATCCTCCAGCACGCCGATCATCGTCGATTTGTCGATGTTCTTCAGCTCCTTGAACTCGGCAAAGTTGCTGATGAGATTGAGATTTTCCATTGCTTGTCGTTTATCTTTTTTCGGTTTTACGCATTATTTGAAGTCGAGGTACTCCTTCGTGTAGCGGACCTCGTCGTAGGGATAGCGGCGCGTGACCTTCACCAGCTGCTTGCGCTTTTTGCCCTCGACGGCCTGCTTCTCCTCGTAGGAGAGGGTGATGCCCTCCCCGTCTGCCGCCTCGAGCAGGGCCAGGATCTTTATGCCGCTGGTGAGCAGCACCTCGACCGGGCGGCCCACCGTCTTGAGGTATTGGCGCAGGCACCGCAGCTCGGAGCCGATGCCCGCCGAGGTGACCGTCAGCGAGAAGTCCTCCACGTCGCGGTCGAACTGCTCCTCGACGGCGCGGCTCAACGCCGCGCAGGCGTCGATGTCGACCGACGTGTCGCTGTCGATCGTCAGCTCGATGTCGTTGCCGGGCGTTGCGGTGCATCCCACCACGAACATGTCCGTGCCTTCGAGGTGCCGCCGGGCCGCTTCGATGATCTTTTCAGTCTCTATCATGGTTTGTGTTTCAGTCGTGTATCAGTACGAAATAAGGGGACATTGCGTCCCCTTACCTCGTTGCGTCCGTCTTTCGACACGGCAAAGATAGAAAAAAAATCCGACATGCCAAATCCGGACGTGAAATTTATTCCTCTTTCGTGCGGGATTCGTAGGGTTTGATGATGCCCCGCTTCGATTCGCGGATGAATTGCAGCAGGTTGTCGCGCTCGGGGCTCTGCGGCACCGTCTGCTCGACCTCGTTGCAGCCGTTCAGGTAGTTCAGTCCGCTCTGGAAGAGGATGCGGCACGCCTCGTGGATCTCGGCGATGCGCTCCGGCGTGAAATCGCGGCGCGACAGCCCCACGCGGTTGATGCCGGCGAAGCGCAGCGTGTCGTTGCGCACGATGACGTAGGGCGGGAGGTCCTGCGAGAGCAGCGCCCCGCCCTGGACCATCGAGTGGTCGCCGATGTGCGTCCACTGGTGCACGGCGGCGTGCCCGCCGATGACCACCCAGTCGCCGACGTGCACCTCGCCCGCGAGCGATACGCGGTTGGCGATGACGCAGTGGCTGCCGATCACGCAGTCGTGGCCCACGTGCACGTAAGCCATCAGCAGGTTGTGCGAGCCGATGCGCGTCGTGCCCGTCGACTTGGTGCCGCGGCTGATGGTGACGTATTCGCGGATGTCGTTGTAGTCGCCGATCTCGCAGGTGGTCTGCTCGCCCGCGAACTTCAGGTCCTGGGGCAGGCACGAGACCGAGGCGGCGGTGTGGATGCGGCATCCCTTGCCGATGCGTGCGCCGTCGTGGATCACGGCGCCGGGGCCGACCCAGCAGTCGTCACCCAGCACGACGTCGCCGGCGATGCAGGCGAAGGGTTCGACCGTCACGTTGTTCCCGAGCTTGGCGTCGGGGTGGACATAGGCCAGTTTGCTTATCATGGGCAATCTATTTTTTGTTCTTGACGATCTGGGCCATCAGCTCGGCCTCGCAGGCGAGCGTCTCTCCGACGAAGGCCTTGGCCTCGACCAGGGCGACGCCGCGGCGGATGGGTTCCAGCAGGCGGATTTCAAATTGGAGCGTATCGCCCGGCACGACCTTGTGCTTGAATTTCGCGTTGTCGATCTTCATGAAGTAGGTCGAGTAGTTTTCCGGATCGGGGACGCTGCGCAGGACCATGATGCCGCTGCACTGGGCCATGGCCTCGACGATCAGCACGCCCGGCATGACGGGCTCCTCGGGGAAGTGTCCCACGAAGAAGGGCTCGTTCATCGTGACGTTCTTGATGCCGGCCACCGAGGTCTCGTCGCAGTGGAAGATGCGGTCGACGAGCAGGAACGGCGGACGGTGGGGCAGCATGCGCCGGATGGCGTTGATGTCGTAGAGCGCCGGCTTGCGGCAGTCGTAGGTGAAGCGGGGCTTCTCGCCGGCCTTGCGGATGGCGTGCTTGAGCTGCTTCATGAACTCCGTGTTGGCGAAGTGCCCCGGGCGGGTGGCCCACACGCGGCCCTTGATGCGCACGCCCAGCAGGGCGAAGTCGCCGAGCAGGTCGAGCAGCTTGTGGCGGGCCAGCTCGTTGTTGCAGCGCAGCTCGAGGTTGTTCAGGTAGCCCGCCTTGATCTCGATGTCGGGCTTGTGGAAGATCTGCTTGAGGTGGTCGAGCTGCTCTTCGGGAATGGGGTTCTCCACGACGACGATGGCGTTGTCCAGGTCGCCGCCCTTGATGAGGTTCATCTTGATGAGCGGTTCGAGCTCGTGCAGGAAGACGAACGTGCGGCAGGGGGCGATCTTTTCGGCGTAGTTGTCGCCGGGGTTGAACGTGGCATACTGGTTGCCGATGACCTTCGAGTTGTAGTCGACGTGTACCGAGACGGAGAACTCGTCGTCGGGGTAGAGGATGATCGCCACGCCCTTCTCGGGAATCGTGTAGACCATCTTTTCGGTGACGTGGTAGTAGTTGCGTTCGGCCTCCTGCTCGACGGTGCCGACGCGGGCGATGGCCTCGGCGTATTCGCGGGCCGAGCCGTCCATGATGGGGGTCTCCTGCGCGTCGATGTCGATCAGCGCGTTGTCCACGCCCGAGGTCCAGAGTGCCGACATGATGTGCTCGATGGTGCAGACACGGTGGCCGCCGGCCTCGATGGTCGTGCCGCGCGAGGTGTCCACCACGTTGTCGCAGCTGGCGGGAATTATGGGTTGTCCCTCGAGGTCGGTGCGGCGGAATGCGATGCCGTACCCGGCTTCGGCGGGATTGACGGTCATGGTCACCTTAACCCCCGTGTGAAGGCCTTTGCCCGAAAACGAGATGGGGGCCTTCAGCGTTTGTTGTTTGGTTGACATAAGCAGGTTGAGTATTTTATTGCGCGCAAAGATAGCAATAATTCGGCAAAAAACGCTACTTTTGCCCAAAATTCAGACGCACCGCAATGACACAGCCCTCCCCGCAGGAACGGCGGATTCCCGCCCGGCGTCCGCGCCTCAACCTGCCGTTCGACAACCGGCGGCAGGATGCCGGCACGTGGGCCTACGAGCACCGTGTGGGGCTGTGCGTGACGCTGATCGCGTACCTCGTGCTGATGATCGTCTTCGTCTCGTCGAAGATCGTCGTCGGACGCCGCGCCTCGACGCAGGGGATGTACATCGACGTGGAGACGCTCACCGAGCTCGAGCAGGAGCGCGACCGCCTCGAGGAGGAGGTGCGCCGGCGGCAGGAGCAGCAGCAGAGCGTCGACTGGCGGAGCATCCGCAACCGCGTCTCGAACGAGAACGCCCTGCTCGACGAGCGGCTGCGCGACGACCGCGGGACGAACGTCGCGGAGATCAACGAGGCGGCGGCCGAGGCGGCCGAACGCATGCAGGCCAACCGCGAGGCCTACGAGCTGGGGCTGGCCGAGGAGCAGGCCATCCTGGCCCGCCGGGGCCGCAAGGAGGGGGACCAGGTGCAAGACACGAAGGCCAAGGGGCGCGTGACGGTCTCGTTCTCGCTGGTCAACCCCGTGCGCACGTCGCGGCGGCTCGACATGCCGGTCTACCTGTGCGAAGGGGGCGGCGAGGTGACCGTGTCGATCACGGTGGACCGCGGAGGCCGGGTCACCGGGGCGAAAGTCGTCGAGGGGGGCGACGACTGCATGCGCGAAACGGCGCTGCGGGCCGCCCGCAACTCGCTCTTCAACATCGATCAGACGGCCCCTGCCCGTCAGCAGGGCACCATCACCTACATTTTCATCCCGCAGTAGTCGGGACCTTTCCCGTCGGCGTCCGGTCCTGTTCCGTGTCGATCCCGGACCGGGGTGCGGTCTGCGGATGTCGGTTTTCCGGATGATTTCATCCGGATGTAGCGCGGATTTTGCAGGATTTTTTTTAACTTTGCATCCAATCGTGCCGTCCTGCAGAGGACGACGCGGGGCGCATGGCAACGGGCGCGTCCGCAGGCCCGCGCATCCGGCCGCCGGGCTGCCGTGACGAATCGTCGCGGGATGCGTGCGGCGGTGGGGCGGCAGGAGCCACGGCGGGGGCGGCCTGCCGGCGGTCCGGAAACGGCCCGCGCCCGCTCCGGAAGCAGCCGGCGGAAAGTGCTGCTGAAACGGGCTGAAGCTCTCCGGAAGGGGAGTCGGGGCCGCCGTGGAGGCGGATTTTGTAAAACAACGGAAAACGGGAAGATGATCGATATCAGTGGTGAAAATTTCGTTCTGGTAGGGGCTCTGCTGCTCTTTGTGGCCGTGCTGGCCGGCAAGGTGGCCTATCGCTTCGGCGCACCGGCCCTGCTGCTGTTCCTCGGCGTCGGCATGCTCTTCGGCTGGGACTTCATCTCCTACCGGTCGGCCGACATGACGCAGTTCCTGGGGATGATCGCCCTGTGCGTCATCCTCTTCACGGGCGGCATGGACACCAGTTTCGAGGAGATCAGGCCCGTCATCGGGCCGGGCATCGTGCTGGCGACCGCCGGTGTGATCGTGACGGCCTTCATCCTGGCCGGCTTCGTGTGGCTCATTGCGCCGTGGATCGGCGTGGAGATGCCCTTTGCGTTGGCGCTGCTGCTCGCCTCGACCATGTCGTCGACCGACTCGGCGTCGGTCTTCTCGATCCTGCGCAGCAAGAAGACGGGACTCAAGCAGCATCTGCGGCCCCTGCTGGAGCTCGAGAGCGGTTCGAACGACCCGATGGCCTACATGCTCACCGTGCTGCTCATCGGGACGCTTTCGAGCGGATCGAGCCATACGGGCTTCGGGGCGAGTCTCCTCTTTTTCCTCGTGCAGATGGTCGTCGGCGCCCTGTCGGGCTACCTGATCGGCCGCCTCGCGGTGTGGACGATCAACCGCATCGGGCTGGTCAACCATTCGCTCTATTCGGTGCTGCTGCTGGCCTTCATCTTCTTCTCGTTCGCCTTCACGGACCTGATTCGCGGCAACGGCTACCTGGCCGTCTACCTCTCGGGACTGGTCGTCGGCAACCACAAGATCGCCCAGAAACGCACGCTGACGGTCTTCTTCGACGGCTTCACGTGGCTCATGCAGATCATCATGTTCCTCACGCTGGGTCTTTTCGTCAACAGCAACGAGCTGTTCCAGCCCGAAGTGCTGCTCCTCGGCGGCGCCGTCGGGGTGTTCATGATCTTCGTGGCGCGGCCCGTGGCGGTCTTCGCCTGTCTGGCACCCTTCCGCCGCTTCACGACCCGGGCGCGCCTCTACATCTCGTGGGTCGGGCTGCGCGGCGCCGTGCCGATACTCTTTGCCATCTATCCGCTCATGGACCATATCGAACACGCCGAGCTGCTCTTCAACGTGGTCTTCCTTTCGACGATCATCTCGCTCGTGGTGCAGGGCACGACCGTCAGCGGCATGGCCAACCTGCTCGGGCTGGCCTACGAGGAGAAGGAGTCGGCCTTCGACGTGAACATGCACGAGGACATGAAGTCCGCACTGACGGAGGTTGAGGTCAACGAGACGATGCTCGAAAGCGGCCATACGCTCAAGGATATCACCCTGCCGGAGAACACCCTCGTGATGATGGTCTGCCGCAACGGCGAGTATTTCGTGCCGCAGGGCAAGACGGAACTTCAGGTCGGCGACAAGCTGCTGGTCATCACCGACCGCAGCGAGGAGCTCGAATCGACCTACAAGGACCTGGGCATTCGGGACGTGATGAAACTCGGATAGCGGCTCCGCGGCCGCAGCCGCATGCGGAGCACAGGATTGGGACCCAAGCAAGATGAAACCGACAACAACGAAGAATCCATACCGCCGCGCAGTCCGCCGGATTGCGCCGGTGCTTACGCTCGTCCTTGCGCTGGCGTTCGGCCTTGTGCTGGTCTGCTGCGCCGGGTCGGAGGCGGATGCCGGAACGGCGACCGACGACTTTTGCCGCCGGCTCGACTCGCTCTCGGCCGAAGGACGCCATTCGGAACTGGTTGCCGAGGCCGTGCCCGCCTATGCCGCCGTGCGGGAGTCGGGCGACGCCGCCGCGCGCCTGCGCATCGGCTGCCGCATCGGCCGGGCCTATTACTGTCTGTTCGATCCGGACTCGATGTACCGCTACTTCGACGACGCGACCGCCGGGGCGGACTCCTCGGGCATGAGCCACGAGCGCATCATGATGCTCAACACGATGGGGGTCTTCAACATGGTGAACGCCATCAACTACAGCCAGGCGCTCGACTACTTCTACCAGGCGATGAACCTCGCCTCCGAGAGCGGCGACCGGGGCGACTACTACCGTTCGCTGACCAACGTCACCATCATCCACTACTACCGCCGCGATCCCGAAGGGCTGGAGACGGCCCGCGCCATCTACGACTACGGACGCGAGAACGGTGATGTGGCGCGCGAGTACACCGGGGCGCTGATGCTGGCCTACATGTACCACACGCTCGGCAACGACGGCGAGGCGCTCAAGTACGTCGATATTGCCCTGGAGCATCCCGAATATGCGACCGGTACGGGAAGTCCCGAGCCGCTGCATGCCTGCGTGCTGGCGTCGCTCGGCCGCGACGGCGAGGCCGAGGAGATTTTCCGCCGCTGCATCGGCGACCCCGCGACCGAGAACACGATCCTGCTGGAGGCCCTCTCCGAATACGGGCGCTTCCTGGCGGCCCGCGGCCGGCTGCAGGAGGCCGTGCGCTGCTTCCTGCGCGGGCTGGATATCACGGAGGAGTACCACCTCTATTTCTACGGCCATGCGATCTACCGCGATCTGGCCGACGTCTACTCCCGTCTGGGCCGTTACGATCGGGCCGTGAACTACCTGAACGAATACCAGCGGATTACCGACGACGTGTTCAATGTCGAGCGCGAGCGTTCGTTCAACGCCCTGCTGCGCAACTTCGACAGACAGACCGCCCGGGTGAAACTCCAGCAGAAGGACATGCAGATCATGCGGCAGAAGCAGGGCATCGGCCTGATTGCCGGGGCGCTGCTCGTCGTGCTGGTGCTCGCCGCGGCCATCTATACGAACTACCGGCTGCGCGACAGGATGTACCGCCGGCTGGTCATCAAGTACAACGACATGCTGCGCCGCGAACAGGCGCTGCAGGAGGCCGGACGCAAGGAGGCCGACGCCGAGGACGGGAAGCTGCGGGAACTGTTCGGCGAGCTGGACCGGATGATGACCCAGGAGCGGCTCTACGAGCGCAAGAACCTCACCATCGAGGAGGCGGCGCGGCTGCTCGGCACCAACCGGGGCTACCTCTCGCGGGCGGTCAACTCGTTCGCCGGGGTCTCGTTCAACGCCTACGTGAACTCGTTCCGCATCAAGGCGGCCGTCAGCGCCCTCTCCGACCGCGCCGACACGACGCCGATCAAGGTGCTGGCCGACAGGCTGGGCTACAACAACCTCACGTCGTTCTACAACAATTTCTTCAAGGAGACCGGCGTGCCGCCCTCGAAATTCCGGCAGGAGATCCGCCGGCTCGGCCCCGATGCGGCGGACCTGGCCTGAATGTGCGCGCCCGAGGTTTCAAAATCGGGAAAATGTACGGATTTTATAAAAAAAGAAGCCCCCGGAACAGCCTCCGGGGGCTTTTAATTCGTAATTTTGTTCTGAAGCAATGCGAATGCTGAAACCCCTTAAATTATCAAAACATGAAAAATTCTACTATCTGGCTGTGTTCTCCTTGCTCGCGTTGGCGCTTGCCTCGTGTAAGGATGACAAGGATGAAACTCCGGCGGCGAAGATCACCGTCAACGAGCAGGTACTTGCCTTCGACTGCGAGGAGTCCGCGCAGGACTTCACCTTCGAGTCGACCCTGAAGTGGACGATCGAGTGCGGCGCCGCCGACTGGCTGACCGTCTCCCCGCTCGAGGGCAAAGGCGGTACGGTCACCGTATCGGTGGCTGTTGCGGCGAATCCCTCCGCCACGCCGCGTTCGGCCTCCTTTTTTATCCGGAGCATGGCCGAGCAGGTCGAGATCACGGTGAACCAGGCGGATGACGAAGGGGCACACCTGCTCACCTTCGCCGAGGATTTCAAGGCATATCTCGTGGAGAATTTCGATACCGACGGCGACGGTGAGATCAGCCGCGACGAAGCGGAGCTCATCACGGCGATCGAGTGCGAGGACCTGGGCCTCACCTCGCTCGAAGGCGTGCGCAACCTGACGAACCTGCAGACGCTCCATTGCAGCTACAACGCCATCGAGACGCTCGACGTGAGCGGCATGACCTCGCTGACGGAGCTGCTCTGCGACCACAACCTCATCACGGACCTCAACGTCTCGGACTGCTCGTCGCTCGTCAAGCTCAAGGCCAACGACATGTACAACGCCGCGACGGGCGGCTATCTGCTGGCGACGCTCAACCTGAAGGGCTGCTCGGCGCTTGAGGCGCTCGAATGCCACGACAACTCGATCGGCGAGCTCGACGTGACGGACTGCGTGGCGCTGAAGGACATCAACTGCTGCTACAACCAGATCAAGCGGATCGACTTCTCGAACTGCCCGAACCTGGTCAACGTCACGACGCGCAACAACCCCATGAACGGACAGACGCTCGACCTCTCGGGCAAACCGGAACTGGTCTACGTCTACTGCTCGACGAGCTATCTGGCCGGACTCGACGTTTCGGACTGCCCGAAGCTCAACAAGCTGATCGCGTCGTTCAACCAGCTGACCTCGATTGATTTCAGTGCTTCGGTCGATATCGACTACGTGGATATCTACAACAACTACATCACCGACGTGGACCTTTCGTCCAACACGGCAATGACCTACCTGTGGGTTGCGGGCAACTCGCTGACCGAACTCGACCTCTCGTCGAACAAGCGCCTGACCGAGCTCAGCTGCTGGGGCAACCAGATCACCTCGCTGGATCTTTCGGGTTCGACCGACCTGGTGAAGCTCAACTGCGCGCTCAATGCGCTCGAGACGCTGGATCTGACGGGCTGCACCTCGCTCAGCAGCATCGAGTGCAACTCCAATGCGATCGGCGAGCTGAACCTGGCCGACTGCCGCAATACGCTGACCACGATCACGTGCAACGAGAACAAGCTCGCGCGGCTCGATCTGACGAACTTCGACAAGCTCTTCCACCTGAACTGCGACGACAACCAGCTTACGGAGCTGCTCGTCGACGGCTGCACGGCCCTCACGTCGGTTGACTGCGCCAGCAACCAGCTCACGACGCTCGACTTCCGTCAGACTCCCCTGATCGGCGAGGTCTATTGCAGCAACAACCAGCTCACGTCGGTGCTCTTCCCCGAGAACTCCATGATGGGCACCTTCGAGTGCGGCGGCAACCAGCTCACCACCATCGACCTGCGCAACTGCCCGCACCTGGCTTCGCTGACGCTGGCCATGAACAAGCTCACGTCGTTGAGTGTCAACTACCTCAAGGACCTGACGTTCATCGACTGCACCTACAATTCGCTGCGGAGTCTGGACCTGACCAACCTGCCGAACATGAACTTTGTCCACTGCGACAACACCGGCATGGAGGTGCTCTACCTGCGTGACGACATCAACTACGGCGAGGTGTCCGTGGATGAGGAGACGAAGATAGAGTATCGCTCCGCAGGCCGCGATTTCGAGGATGTGGAGTCGGGCTGGGGCGATACCGAGCTTGACCCGTGGAACAACTGATGCGCGGGCAGAGCGTGTGAAATCATGAAAAAAGTCGAATTAAAAAGAATCCATTGAAAATGAAACGTGCAATAAATCATCTGCTGGCCCTGGCTCCGGCGCTGCTTCTGATGGCCTCGTGCGAAACGGAGACCGACCGTGTCGGCGGCGGTCGGCAGGAGCGGGTACTCCTGGTATCATCCGAGAATGTGGATACCCGGACGACGATCGACTACGAACTTTCGGACTATTCGCATCTGGTGTGGAATGCCGGCGATCAGGTGGCCTACGTCACCGACGTGGACTACGACGTGGCTTCCGTCGCCGAGGTCAGGGATGGAAGTTTCGAGGCGAAGGTGCCGGCAGAATACGGCGAGCGGAACAAACTCTTCATACTCTATCCGTCGGACGGCCTCGAGGGGCTCAACGTGGACAAGATGAAGATGGAGCTTCCGGCGGAGCAGCATCAGGACACGCTCGGCTCGACCCGTGGCGTGGTGGTGCCCATGTATGCAGTTGCGGATATTCCGGGAGAGGGGGGTGAACACAATGAAGGTGCGTTATGAATTCCCGGCCGCAACGCTCCGCTTCCGCATCGAGTCGCAGGAGCACAAGCTCGAGAAGGTGCTCTCGGTGACGATGACGGCCCAGGACCCGATCGGCGGTTCGATGATCTTCTCGCGTCCGTCGAACGTCATCAAGCTCATCAAGCCGGTAAGCGAGGTGAAGGTGGTCGTCGACAAGCCTGCCACGATCGAGAAGGGCGGCTACCTCTACATGAAGGTGATGCGCGGCACGTACAGCAACGTCACGGTTGCGGTCACGACGGACCAGAACACCTATCTGTTCGAGAACGGTACGTTCGATCTGACCGATCCCGATGCGTCGCTCTTCAAGGTGAACCTGTCGCTCGACGCCGGCAAGGTTGAGCCCAAGACGCTCTATTACAAGGAGATTTCCGAAGGCGAAGTCTTCACGGCGGATGCCAAGTACCTGATTGCCCGCAAGCGCTCCGATACGGAGTATCACGTGGCCGCCAGCTTTTCGACCTATTACCTGTCGCGCAAGACGTTCGAGGCGGACGAGAACGGCATCGAGGCGACGAGCGACGTGTCGCAGTACGCCTTTACGATCGCACCTGTCGAGGGTACGGAGTATGTGACGCTCTACAGCGAGGCGGTGAGCAATTCGGCCCCCTCGGCCATGCACGGCAAGGGCTATGTGGGCTCTCCGGCTTCGTCCTACATCGATCCGGGCCACTTCGTCCGGGGCTCGGAAGAGGATTTCGACAATCCCGCAGCGCTACTACTGGAAGATCACCTTCGAGGACGGCCTTCCCGTTATCGGCAGCGTGCAGGTCGACGACTATCGAATCGTTTACGAGTTGTGGGGCATGCAGTTTGCACCCTGCAGGAGCAGCAATACCGATACGGAACCGATCGTGATCCTGAAACTCGAGGAGTAACGTATCTTTCCGAATCGTTTGGGGGCGGGCGTCATCCGGTATGCGGATGGCGCCTGCCCCCGTTTTGTCCGTCGGGCTGCTCGCTCCCGGCCGCTCCTCGTCGCCCGTTCTCCCGTTTCGCTCCCGTCCGTCTCCGCCCTGCGATGCGGTCGGTTCCTCCATCTCCGCCCTGCGGTCGGTCCCTGTCCGTCCTCGCTCTGCGATGCGGTGTGCCCCAGCCGCCTTCCTGCGGCGTGCCCCTGCTGTTCCGATGCCGCGGTGCGCTCCCGGCCCTCTCCCTTTTTCGTTCCCTTCCCGCGGCGTCTTCCCGGGCGGGCGGGCCGAAAACCGCACTTTTTATTTGCCGCGCCACGCGCCTTTTCGTATCTTTGCCTTGTGAACGAAGCGTTGAGACATACGGCGCAGGACTACACTGTCTCGCTCCCCGCGGCCGAATACATCGCCGTCTACCGCGATGCGCGGCGCTTCGGCGCCTGCTGCCGCGCCTGCCCCAACTACGGCTGCAGCTGGGCCTGTCCGCCCTTCGATTTCGACGTGGACGACTACCTTGCGGGCTACCGCACGGCCCTGATTATCGCCACGAAGATCACCCCGGTGAGCCGCGACCTGCCCCTTTCGGAGGCCGAGCGGCTGCTGCAGCCCGAACGGCAGTGGCACGAGCGGCTGCTGCTCGACCTCGAAGCCCGCTACGGCGGCCGGGCCTTCGCCTACACCGGCACCTGCCTCTACTGCCCGAAGGGGAGCTGTACGCGTCCCGAGGGGCTGTCGTGCCGCCATCCCGAGCGGGTCCGGCCCTCGCTCGAGGCGTGCGGCTTCGATCTGTGCCGCACGACCGAGTCGCTGATGGGCATTCCGCTGCGATGGAGCACCGACGGGCGGCTGCCCGAGTACCTGACCCTCGTGGGCGGATTTTTCCACAACGCCGACGCCATCGACCTGAAGGCCGTCTGGCAAGCGCTCAAGCCATGAAACAGCTGCTGCGATTGATTCTCGCCGTTGCGGCGCTCGCGGCCGCCGGATGCACGCCCCGCGCGGAGGAGACCCTGACGGTCGACGGCTTCCTCGCCACGGAGCACCCCGACAGTGCGCTGCGGCTGCTGCGAAGGATGGACCCCGCACGGATGAGCCGCGCCCGGCGGGCCGGCTGGTCGCTGTTGACGGGGCTTTCCGAGGTCGCCACGGGCGACACGCTCGCGGGCAAGGTGCGGCTCGACCGCGCGATGCGCTACTACGAGCGGCACGGCACGGAGGGTGAGCGAGCCGAAGCGTGGTACACGTATGCCAAGGCTTACATCGAGCTTGGCGACCTGGAGGAGGGCATCCGGGGCTATACCGAGGCGGCGATTCTGGCCGAAAAGGCCCTTGCCGAAGCCCGTTCCGGTGAGGAGACCCCGCAGCGGAAGCAGACCGAGACGCTGCTCGTGGCCATCTACCACACGCTCGGACTGCTCTATTTCGAGCAGGGATACGACGCCGTGAAGCCCTTTGCGAAGGCCGTCGATGCGGCCCGTGCGAACGGCAATGCGGAGCAGGAGGGCTACAGCCGCTTCATGCTCGCCTCGGCCCACTGCGCCGCCGGGGAGTACCGGCAGGCGGTCGAGACGCTGGCGCCGCTCGTCGAGGCGGCCGATACGATCCCGTTCCGCTACTTCGCCCAGCAGATCCGCCTGCAGAACCTCGTATTCCACGCCTACCTCGGGGACTGGACTCCCGCGCAGCTGCTCGCGGCACGCGAGGGCATCGACCTCGACGTGATCCGTACAGCGCCGCTCTCCTACGGGAAAGCCGCCTCGGAGGATACCGGACGGTCGTTCTACGACGTGGCCTCGGCGATCATCTTCCAGCAGGACGGCCAGCTCGACTCGGCCCGCCATTACATCGAGATGGCGCTCGACTGTCGGGAGACGTTCCACCAGGGAGATGTCGGGTTGTTCAACCTCGCGGCGGAAATTTACCACGATCGGGGCGACGACGCTCGGGCCTACGACTACATGCAGCAATTTGTCGCGGCCAAGGACTCGCTCTTCGAGGCGCAGCGCGGGGCGCAGGTCGCCGAGCTCGAACGCCGCTACCGCACGGCCAACGACGTGGCGCTGCGCGAGGCGTCGCTGCGCTACCGCGTATGGATCGCCGCACTGGCAGCCCTGCTGGTGGTCATGGCGGCGGGATGGGCCGTGGTCGGCTACCGCCGCAAGCTGCGCCGCCGCGACAGCCAGTTGAGCGAGACGCTTGCGCTGCTGGACTCCTACCGCGAGTCGCACGACAGCCTGGCGTCGCGGCTCGATGCGTCGGACGCCCGCGAGGCGGCCGTGAAGCGGCTGCTGGAGGGGCGCGTGGCCGCCGTGCGCGACATCGCCGCGACGTACTACATCTACGGCGAGGGCGAACGGCTGACGGCCAAGATGCGCGAGCTGGCCCTGAGCCCCGCGATGCTGGCCGACGTGGTCGACATGGCCGACCTGTACAGCGACCGGGCCGTCACCCTCCTCCGAAAGCGGTTCCCCGACTGGACGGCGCGCAACTACGACTTCGCGGCGCTGGTCATCGCGGGATTCACGCCGCAGGAGATCTGCGTCATGCTCGGCATGTCGCTCAACGGCGTCTACACGCTCAAGTCGAAACTCAAGCGGCGCATCGCCGAATCCGCAGCCCCGGAACGCGACCGGCTGCTCGGCTTCTTCGCCTGACTGTCCGGGCAGGGCCGCCACCCCGCCCGCCGGCAAGGCTTTTCGGGCCGCGGGCAAGATTTTTACCGATATATGCGTTGTGAATCATTGTGTTGCGATTTCGCGCGCAAGATGAAAAGCACACCGGCAAGGCCCCGCGGAGCCTATCTTTGCAGTGGAAGAAGACACTTCACAAACTGCAAAAACAATGAAATCGCACACTCTCTTTTTTCTGTTGATTCCGGTCGCGATCCTGTGGACGGTCGCTGCCGTGCAAGCTCAAACAACACCCCAAACAACACTCCGTACAATGCCCCAGGCAACATCCCAGGCAACACCTCCGCCGGCCGCTGCCGACGCAATCCGGGGACGGATCGTCGATGCGGCGGATGCTCCCGTCGCCGGGGCGGCCGTCATCCTTTTCGACCGCGATTCGGTCTACCTCGGGGCCGCCGCCTCGGGGGCGGACGGACGCTTCGAGCTCCGTTCGGCGGTGCGTCCCTACCGGTTGCAGATCCAGCACCTGGCCTATGAGCTCCGCACCGTCGAGTCTGACCTTTCCGATTTGGGCGACATCCGCCTCACGGAGGCCGCGACGGCGGTCGATGCCGTCGTGGTCGAGGGCGAACGGCCCGTGGTGAAGGTCGAGCAGGGGCGGCTGAACTACGACCTCGGGCGGCTGACCGAGGGGCAGGCCGTGAACAACGCCTACGAGGCCCTGACGCGCCTGCCGGGCGTCTCGGAGCAGGAGGGAGCGCTGACGCTGGCCGGCGCCTCGTCCGTCACGGTGATTCTGAACGGACGCCCCTCGACGATGACCCCCGAGCAGCTGGCCGCGCTGCTGCGCTCGACTCCGGTCGATCGCGTGGAGAGGGCCGAGGTGATGTTCAGCGCCCCGCCGCAGTACCACGTCCGCGGTGCGGCGATCAACGTCGTGCTGCGCCGCAGCCACGAGACGGCCTTCTCGGGCAAGGTGCACGCCAACTACACGAACCGCTGGTACGACACCTACGATGCCGGCGGCAGCTTCGCACTCTCGTCGCCCTGCTGGTCGGCCGACGTCACCTATTCGGCAGCCCGGAGCAAGGAGCTGTCGAGTTTCGACCTGCACTCGCGGCACACCTTCGCCGGGCAGCCCTACGACATCCGGCAGGATGAGTGGATGACCTACGAGGGGTGGAGCCACCGGTTGCGCGCCGCCGTGGAGTACTCTCCGAAGCAGCGGGGGAGGGTGAGCGCCGCCTACACCGGCTCCTTCTCGCCGAATACGGACGGCCTTTCGCGCTCGACGGGAACCTACGTCCATTCGCTCTCGAACAAACGGAGCGACCAGACGCTGCACAACCTCGCGCTGCGCTACGTCGCGGCCTGGGGCCTCGACTTGGGCGTCGACTACACCCATTACGACAATCCCGAGCGGACGCGGCTCGAAAACGACTATGCCGCCGCGGCCACGGCCTTCGACGTCACGTCGGGCCAGCGCATCGACCGGCTGAACGTGACGGCCGACGAGCGCCACACCTTCGCGTCGGGCTGGGAGCTGACGGCCGGCGGCGCCTTCGGCTTCGCACGTTCGCGCGACTGGCAACACTACACCGTGCTCGAAGGCTCGCCCGCGACGACCGACACCGACGCCCGGCTCGACGAGTACACCGCCAACCTCTATGCCGGCTTCGGACGGCAGTTCGGGAAGGCGGGCTTCACGGCATCGCTCGCCGGGGAGTACTACCGGCTGGGCGACTACGAGAACTGGTCGCTCTATCCGCAGGCGTCGCTGACCTGGACGCCCTCCGAGCGGCATATCCTCCAGCTGAACTTTTCGTCGGACAAGGCGTATCCCTCCTACTGGGAGATGCAGGGCGCCGTCTCCTACATCGACGGCTATTCGGAGATCCACGGCACGCCGGGGCTCCGCCCCTCGCGCAGCTACGAGGCGCAGGCCGTCTACATCTACCGTCAGAAGTATATCTTCGTTCTCTTCTGGAACGAGCGGCCCGACTACTTCGTGCAGACCGCCTGGCAGGCATCCGACCGGCTGGCGCTCATCTACCAGTCGCTCAACTGGAATTTCAACCGGCAGTGGGGCGCCAATGCCGTCCTGCCGTTCCGCATCGGGCGGTGGCTCGACTCGCGGCTGACACTTACGGGCATGCGCATGCGGCAGCGGTGCGACCCGTTCCACGACATGTCGTTCGACCGCTCGAAGTGGGTCGGCATCGCCCGTCTCGTGAACACCTTTCATGTGAGCCGCAAACCCGCCATCGACCTCGAGGTAAACGGATTCTTCCAGTCCGCGGCCATTCAGGGCACTTTCGATATCGAACCGTTGGGATCGGCCGACGCTGCCGTGAAGTGGACCTTCGACCGGGGGCGCGCCACCCTCTCGGTGCGCTGCAGCGACCTTTTCGACAGCGGCATGCCCAACACCAAGGTCCGCTACCGCGGGCAGTGGCTCGACATGGGGGCGCAGCGCTACACGCGCACCGCAACCGTCCATTTCTCCTACCGCTTCGGCGGCTACAAGGCCAAAAAGCATCGGGAGGTCGACACCTCGCGATTCGGACACTGACATTCTTATTCCATCATCTGCAAATCTGGACAACCATGAAACTTTCGACGATTCGGAGGGTGCTGCTCCTCCTCGTGACACTCGCATGCGGGCTCCACGCCCCGGCCCAGACACGGGCTGATCAGCGGCTGGGTGAACTGCTCAACGGCGGGGATCTCTTCCGCCTTCGGGAGGAGTATCCGCGGCTGAAGGATTCACTCTCCATCGGCATGCTCGACCTGCTTGCCCGCAGCCAGCTCGGCGTCGGGTTCAACCGGCCGGAGGAGGCCGCCCCGGCGCTCGATTCGCTTCTGCTGCTCCATCAGGACGCACTCGGCGCGGAGAGCACCCTCTCAATGGCGGCGCTGCGGGCCATGAACCTGCTGAATCTGGGAATGTATGCCCAGGCCGGGGCCGCCGGAGGCGATTTGGTGCGGGTGCTCGAAGGCTCCCTCCCGTTTGAATCCTATTTCGGGCTGGTCTACATCGAGCGGATCGGCAAGGCTCTCTCCGACGTGCCGGCACCGAGTCTCGAGCGCCCCGACCGCACCGTGACCGTGCCGCTGAAATACGAAGCGGTCGGACGCGGCCACCATTACTACATGCCCGTTGAGGTGAACGGCCACATGCACGACTTTATCTTCGATACGGGCTGCTCGTCGGGCTGTTTCGTCTCGGAACACTATGCCGAGGAGGTCGGGCTGCGGATCGTGGCCGACTCCATCCCCGTCTCGGGCATGGCCGTCGGCTTCGTTCGGCTGGCTGTGGCCGACTCGCTGCGCATCGGCGAGATGGTCTACCGCCATCCGTACTTTCTGGTCGCACCGCCCGACCCGGAGGTCGATGCCGAATTTGCGTTCGACGGCGTCATCGGCTGCGACCTGCTCCGGGCTGTCGGTGAGGTCGTCGTCGACAACGAGACGGGCGTGTTCCGCTTTCCGGCGCTGCCCTCCGACGGTGAGCCCGACATGTACCTCTCGGGCAATATCCCGCACGTGCGGATTGAATATGCCGGCAGCCTCTACGAACTGATTTTCGATACGGGGAATGTGAAGAGCAGTCTCGACAGCGGTTTTGCGCAGCGGTTTCCCGATGCCGTGGCAGGGCTTGCCCGGCATAAGACTCGTCACGGCGGTTTCGGAGGCATCGAGGAGTTCGAGGCGGTGACGCTTCCCGAATTCCGCATCCGCGCGGCAGGGCGCGACATCACGCTGCACGACACGGAGGTGATCTGCGACGGGGCGAAGGGCGACACGCTGCTCACCGTCGGGTCGCTGGGCGCCGACTTCGTCCGTTCGTTCCGGCGGCTGACGATCAGCTACGAGCGGATGTTCCTCCGCGGCGAATAAGGCGGAGCGTACCGCAAGCTCCGTGTCGGCAGCCCGGGAATCGGTCCCTGTACGAAACGGCGGCCCTTCCCGGGTGCGGCCGGGGTGCAAATTCTGTAATTGAGGTTAGAATCGGAGGTGAAAACCGTAATCCGTCTATGGCGGGCTATCGAAAAAATGCCCAACTTTGCACTGTCCAAACACCCGGGACGGGGTCGGACGACGGACCGGGACTCCAGGCGGCCGCGGGCGCCGAAAAGCGGCGCTTCACGCCGGAAAGACCGTCGCACGTTGCCGCCGGACGAACCGGGCTGCCCGCCTGTCGGTGTGCGGACGCATTGTGTGACTGTTAAATAACGAAAAGATGCTGGGAAATTTCACCTACTGCAATCCGACGAAGCTCTATTTCGGAGACGATGTTCGGAAAAACCTGAACGACGAGCTGACCCACTACGGGCCGAAGGTACTGTTGACCTACGGCGGAGGCTCCATCAAGCGAAACGGAATCTATGAAGAGGTGATCGCCTCGCTGCGGGAGGCCGGAAAGGAGGTCGTCGAGCTCTCCGGTGTCATGCCCAACCCCACGACGACCAAACTCGTCGAAGGGGCGAAGCTGGCGCGTGAACACGACGTGGACCTGATTCTGGCCGTGGGCGGCGGCTCGACGATCGACTACGCCAAGGCGGTGAGCGTGGCCGCGTGGTGCGGAGAGGACCCGTGGGAAAAGTTTTACATCCGGCAGGAGGAGCCCGACCCCGACCAGCGCATCATTCCCGTGGGGTGTGTGCTCACCATGGTCGGGACGGGTTCGGAGATGAACGGCGGATCGGTCATTACGAACCACGAGGCGAAGCTCAAGATCGGAAAGGTCTTCGGGGAGCGTGTGATGCCCCGCTTCTCGCTGCTCAATCCGCGGTATACCTTCTCGGTCCCGCGGCGTCAGATGGTGGCCGGGTTCTTCGACATCATGAGCCACATCCTGGAGCAGTACTTCTCGGGCGAGGATGACAACACGTCGGATTATCTGGCCGAAGGGCTGATGCGGTCGCTGATCCACAGCAGCAGGCTGGCCGTCGTCAATCCCGAGGACTACGAGGCGCGTTCCAATATCATGTGGACCGCGACATGGGCCCTGAATACGCTGATCGGCATGGGCAAGCGGCAGGACTGGATGGTACACATGATCGGTCAGGCGATCGGCGCCTACACGGATGCGACGCACGGAATGACCCTGTCCGGCGTCTCGATGGCCTATTACCGTCACATCCTGCCCTGCGGGCTGAAGAAGTTTGCCCGCTTCGCCACGGCGGTGTGGGACATTCCGGCAGCCGGCAAAACGGACGAAGAGCTGGCGAACGAGGGTCTGGAGGCCCTGCTGGCGTGGATGAAGGAGATCGGCGTGGCCACCGAGATCCGTTCGCTCGGCGTGACGGAGGCGATGCTGGAGGGCATAGCGGACGCCACGCTGCTGCTCGACGGCGGCTACAAACGGATGACGCGCGACGAGGTGTTGGCCATCCTGCGTGAAAGCATGTAACCCGTTTTGCCGCGCCGGGCGGGGTGCCGCGGCCGGTCGGACAACCTCCATTCGGACGAATGGAGGTTTTGTCGGATGCGCCGCTTCTCGCCGTAGCGGGGAGTCGGCCGGGACCGGAGGCGGATGCCCGTGCGGAGGTGCGGGCCGGCGGACAACCAACGAATCGGAATGAAACGTACAGGCATGACGGCATGGATCATGATCGGTGCGGCGGCCGCACTGGCCGTCGCCGCCCTGGTGTGGAGCATACGGCCCGGTTTCGGCCGGCTGCCCCGGGGCGAGCGGCTGGAACGCATCAGACAGTCGCCCAATTTCAGGGACGGCAAGTTCAGAAACCGGCATTTCACTGCCCTGATGACCTCGGACCGGGGGTGGTTGCGTGCGATGTGGGATTTTCTCTTTGCCGACCGGACGGGCCGGGTTCCCGAGAGTCCCGTTCCGGCGCTGAAGACCGATCTGAAGCAGCTCTCCCCGACGTTCGACGGGCTGGTGTGGTTCGGTCACTCCTCCTACCTGCTTCAGTTGGACGGAAAGCGTATCCTCGTCGATCCGGTCTTCTGCCAGGCGGCGCCCGTGTCGTTCCTCAACCGGGCTTTCCCCGGAACGGAGCTCTATAAACCCGAAGAGATGCCCGCGATCGACTACCTGATTATCACGCACGACCATTGGGATCACCTGGATTACCGGACCGTCGTGGCTCTGAAGGAGCGGGTGCATGCGGTGATTTGTCCGCTGGGGGTCGGTGAGCACTTCGAGTACTGGGGCTATGACCCGCACGTCATCCGGGAGATGGATTGGCAGGAGACGGCTCCGCTCGATGCCGATTCGGCCTTTGTGGTGCACTGCCTGCCGGCGCGTCATTTTTCGGGACGCGGGTTGAGGCAGGACAGGATGCTGTGGGCCTCCTTCCTGCTGCAGACGCCCTCGCTTACGGTCTACATCGGAGGCGACGGCGGGTACGACACCCATTTTGCGGAGATCGGCAGGACCTTTCCCCGCATTGATCTTGCCCTGGTGGAGAACGGGCAGTACGACGAGCAGTGGAGGTACATCCACCTGATGCCCCGATACCTTGGCCGTGCATGCCGGGAGCTGAAGGCCCGGTATGTGGTTACCGTGCACCACTCCAAGTATGCGCTGGCCCGACACCGCTGGGACGAACCGCTCGAAAACGAGGCGGAAGCGGCCCGCAGGGATTCGCTGCGGCTGATCGTCGCCCGCATCGGGCAGCCGGTCGATCTGCAGCCGATAGTCGCCTCCCGGGAGGCGCCGCAGCCTGCGGTCAAAAATTGAACCCGGAGCCCGGCACGGGGAGTCCGTGCCCGGACCGCCCCGCGGCAGGAGACCGCAGCGTCGGTTGGCCCGATGGAAAAACCGGAAAAACGAACAACAAAACAGACATGTCCATGGCATTCGCATCCGTAGAGAACCGGGTGGCCGGTCCCGTCGGGCCGTCCGAACGCTCCGTCGTTCTGGACGTGCTGCGCGGGCTGGCCCTGCTGGGAATCGCCCTGGCAAACTTCCCGGAGTTCTCCCTGTATTCCTTTCTCCCGTCCGAAGCGGCTGAAGCCCTGCCCACGGCCGGTTTCGACCGCGTGGTGCGCTACCTGCAGTACCTCTTCGTCGACGGGAAATTCTACACGATCTTTTCGCTGCTCTTCGGCGTCGGCTTCTCCATTATCCTCGCCAATGCGGCACGGCGCGGTGTCGACGGATTCCGGATCTTCTACCGGCGCATGGCGGTCCTGCTGCTGATCGGCCTCCTGCACCTGATGTTCCTCTGGAGCGGCGACATTCTCGTGCTCTACGCGCTGCTCGGCATGCTGCTGCCCCTTTTCCGCAACGTGTCGAACCGCGGATTGCTGATCTGGGCCTTCGGGCTGCTGTCGCTGCCCCTCGCCGTGGATTTCTTCGTGGAGTACTCCGGCTTTTCGCCTTCGGCCCCCTTCGTGGAGTTGCAATGGCGCTGCTGCGACCGGTACGGAATCACGGAGAGCAACTTCGCCTACTGGCTGCGCGATGCCACGCACTACGGGCAGACGTTCGAGTTCCTGATTCAGGGCGCCTGGGTGCGCGTGCAGGAGTTCATCGACGGGAACCGCTATTTCCGCGTCATGGGCCTGTTTCTCCTGGGCTTTTACATCGGACGAAACCGGTTGTATGCCGATCTTGCGGGCCGCAGGCGCGAGCTGGAACGTCTGGCCCGTCTGGGGTTCGTGTTCGGTCTGCCCCTGTCGTGCCTCTATGCGTGGAGCGCCCTGCACGGCCGGCCGTGGGGGACGGGCCTGCACTCCGTGCTCTATCTGGTCAGCGTCTTCCCGCTGGGCTTCGCCTATGTGGCCGGAGCAAGTCTTTGCTGCATGCGGCATCCGCAATGGAAAATTTTTCGTTCCTTTGCAGCGCCCGGGCGCATGGCGCTTACCAACTACATCGGGCAATCCGTATTCGGCATGGGACTTTTTTACGGCATAGGACTCGGTTTCGGAGCCGAAGTGGGACTGGTCTGGGTGGTACTGATCGCCGCGGGCGTATGGGTCGTGCAGTCCCTCTTCAGCAGGCTCTGGCTTGCCTGTTGCCGCTTCGGTCCGCTGGAGTGGCTCTGGCGGATGCTGACCTACGGAAAGGTGTTCGGACTGCTTAAAAACGGAGCGGATGGAGCGACCGACCGATAAGACCACCCGGCTGCTTGCCCTGATCCGCAATGGCCGGCCGATGACGCTGGCCCAACAGTTGAGCCTGACGGTGCGGCTCAGCCTCCCGGCCGTCATTGCGCAGCTCTCGGCCATCGTCATGCAGTATATCGACGCCGCGATGGTGGGACACCTCGGGGCCGAGGCCTCGGCGGCGATCGGCCTGGTGTCGACCACCACGTGGCTCTTCTGGGGGCTGTGCGCCGCCGCGGCATCGGGCTTCTCCGTGCAGGTGGCCCACCGGATCGGAGCGGGCGACATGCGGGATGCACGGGCCGTGCTGCGCGAATCGCTCTTCTCGACGCTTCTCTTCAGCCTGCTGCTGGCGCTGATCGGCATGGCCATCAGCGGCGCGCTGCCCGGCTGGCTGGGCGGCGATGAGTCGATCCGGCGCAATGCGTCGCTCTATTTCTTCCTGTTTGCCCTCTTTCTGCCCGCCCTCCAGCTGAACTTCCTGGCCGGGGGCATGCTGCGGTGCAGCGGCAACATGCGCATCCCGAGCCTGATGGGCGTGGCCATGTGCGTGCTCGATGTCGTCTTCAACTTCTTCCTGATCTTCCCGTCGCGCGAATGGGTCGTGGCGGGGATCACCCTCCCCATACCAGGGGCCGGGCTGGGCGTGGGCGGGGCCGCACTGGGTACGGCGGCCGCCGAAGCCGTCGTTGCCGCCATCCTGCTGCGGTATCTCTGGACCTCGTCGGCCGAGCTGAAGCTGCGCGGCGAGCGGGGCCGCTTCCGTCCGCGGCGGGCCACCCTGCGCCGGGCCTTCCGCATCGGGTTCCCGATGGGGATCGAGCACCTCGTGATCTGCGGGGCGCAGATCATGACGACGGTCATCGTGGCGCCGCTGGGTGTTTTCGCCATTGCGGCCAACTCCTTCGCCATCACGGCCGAAAGCCTGTGTTACATGCCCGGTTACGGCATCGCCGACGCCGCCACGACGCTCGTCGGCCAGAGCATGGGCGCCGGACGCCGGAGGCTCACGCGCAGCTTCGCCCGGATCACCGTGACGATGGGCATGTGCGTGATGGGCGTGATGGGGGTGCTCATGTATCTCTTCGCCCCCGGAATTATCGGACTGATGACCCCGGTCGAGGAGATCCGGCAGCTGGGCGTGATGGCCCTTCGCATCGAGGCGTTCGCCGAACCGATGTTTGCGGCCTCGATCGTCGCCTACGGCGTCTTCGTCGGGGCGGCGGATACGGTGGTGCCGTGCGTGATGAACTTCTTCAGCATCTGGGCCGTCCGGCTGTCGCTGGCGGCCTGGCTCGCCCCGACGCTGGGACTGAAGGGTGTTTGGATCGCCATGTGCGTCGAGCTCTCGTTCCGCGGGGTGATCTTCCTTGTCCGCCTGAAGCGGGAGCGATGGATGAAACGGCTGTGAGCGGACTCCCGTAATCGGGGTTATATAATCCGTAATTCATATAGGTGACTCATCGCAATCCGCCGTATATTTGCAACGGCATGAGCGCCCGAAGCGGCAGGAACCCCCGCCTGCGAAGGCTGCCGCCGGGATGCGTCCCCGGCCGCCGTGGCGGCGAAGGCGCTACATGCGGAGAGAACATGAAGAGAATCATAACAAAACCTTAAGACGAAAATATGGAACTGATTAAAGACAGAGAATTTGGCGGCGAACGACCGTTGTTCGAGTCCCATGACCTGCGTCTGGAGCATGTCATCATCCGGGCCGGAGAGTCGGCGATCAAGGAGTGCAGCAACATCGAGGCGGTCAACTGCCGTTTCGAGGGCAACTATCCCTTCTGGCATGTGCACGGATTCCTGATCGACCGCTGTTATTTCGATGTCGGCGGCCGGTCGGCGCTGTGGTATTCCGACCACCTGAAGATGACCGACACGGTGATCGATGCACCGAAGATGTTCCGGGAGATGAGCGAGATCGAGATCGAAAACGTGACGATGAACGATGCCGACGAGGTGTTCTGGCGTTGCAACGGAATCCGGGTCCGGAACCTTGTCCTGCACGGCGGCACCTATCCCTTCATGTTCAGCCGGGACATCCGCGTCGACGGGCTCGAGAGCGACAGCAAGTATGTCTTCCAGTACGTGCGCAACGTGGAGATTCACAACGCCCGGATCACCACCAAGGATGCGTTCTGGGAGGTGGACAACGTCACGATCTACGACTCCGAGCTCAACGGCGAGTACCTGGGCTGGCATTCGAGAAACCTGCGTCTGGTGAACTGCCACATTACGGGGGAGCAGCCGCTCTGCTATGCCCGCGACCTGGTGCTGGAGAACTGCACCTTCGGACCCGATTGCGACCGGGCCTTCGAGTACAGCACCCTCCGGGCCGACATCCGCGGCGCCATCACCAACATCAAGAATCCGATGTCGGGCAGCATCGTGGCCGACGAGATCGGATCGGTGACCATCGACCGCAATATCAAGGCCCCGGCGGATTGTGAAATCAGGCTCCGCGACGGCCGGGCCTGCGTCTACGACAAACCCGACGAGCGATGAAGTACGATTTCGACACGCCGGTTCCGCGCCGCGGGACCGACTCCTGCAAGTGGGACAGTGCGGCCGCGGAGGGGGTTTTGCCCATGTGGGTGGCCGACATGGATTTCCGGACGGCGCCGGCGATCACGGAGGCCCTCCGCCGTCGGGTCGAGCATGGCATCTTCGGCTATACGCATGTTCCGGAGAGCTATTATGAGGCCGTCGCGGGGTGGTTTGCCCGCCGCCACGGCTGGCGGATCGAGCGCGACTGGGTGATTTGCCTGCCGGGGGTGGTGCCGGCCCTGTCGGCCATCATCAAGGCGTTGACCGTTCCCGGGGACAAGGTGCTCATCCAGACGCCAGTCTACAACTGCTTCTTCTCGTCGATCCGCAACAACGGATGCGAAATCGTGACCTCTCCGCTGGTGCCGGTCGGCAATACCTATGTGATCGATTACGACGACCTGGAGGCGAAGGCCTCCGATCCGGGGGTGAAGCTGATGCTGCTGTGCAATCCCCACAACCCCGTCGGCCGGGTCTGGACGCGCGCCGAACTGCTCCGGATCGGCGAGATCTGCCTCCGCCACGACGTCGTGGTCGTGGCCGACGAGATCCATTGCGAACTGGTCTTCCCGGGGCACAGCTACACGCCGTTTGCCTCGCTTTCGGAGGATTTTCTGCATCACAGCGTGACCTGCATCTCCCCCAGCAAGGCGTTCAATATCGCCGGGCTGCAAATCGCAAACATCGTCTCGGCCGATGCCGGACGCCGGGCGCGGATCGACCGCGCCGTCAACGACAACGAGGTCTGCGACGTCAATCCGTTCGGCGTGCTTGCCACCCGGGCCGCCTACAACGAGGGGGCCGAGTGGCTGGATGAGCTCATCGGCTACCTGCATGCCAATTATCGCTGCATGCGGGATTTCTGCCGGGAGCATCTGCCCGATTTCCCGATCACCGAGCTCGAAGGGACCTACCTGGTCTGGATGGACTGCCGCCGGCTCGGCATTCCCTCGCATGAGATGGAGCAGCGCCTGATCGCCGAAGCCCGTCTGTGGCTGAATGCCGGCACGATGTACGGTGCCGAGGGCGAGGGGTTCATGCGCTGGAACATTGCCTGTCCGCGGGTGCTGCTGATGGACGGCCTGAACCGCTTTCTGGGCTTCGTGAAGGCCGTGCGTGCCGGGGCGTCCGCTCCGCAATCGCCCGCCGGTGCGGAGCGGAACGGCGGACGGTGATCCCGGGCAGGCCCCGCGCTGCCGCCGGTTTATCATGCGGCGGAGTTTCCGCCTTGACGTGCTGTCGGGCCGCAAATCCGAAAAGGAGGCCTAGTCGACAAATTTCATGATGAATCATGAGAGGATATTCCCTAGTCGACAA
>OBJG01000663.1_pt1 | contig 34008 bp, 29 predicted proteins | sample 1517941 | NCBI WGS metagenome assembly OBJG01 (sample SAMN04571712, study PRJEB22368) | human gut metagenome | biome: human gut; material: stool | host: Homo sapiens | place: Luxembourg | collected 2012-09-21
AATTACCTTTTTATATAAAAAATAATTATATTTAATTGGTTTTTAATTTATACTGCAATCCTGTATTTCTTTTTTTGCTATCTGTATTTTTTATCATAAATTCTATAATATTCTTATTTCCTATTATTATTAAAAGTTTTTTTGCTCTTGTCATTCCTGTGTATAATAGATTTCTTGTTAAAAGCATTGGAGAAGACTGAGATATTGGCATTAATACCACATCAAACTCACTTCCGTTGTGCCTTATGTACTGTTATAGCGTATGCATGTTCTATTTGGTCCAAGTCTGTATATTGGTACCATGCTACCTTTTCATCGTCGAATTTTATTTTTATTTGTTTCTCTGATTCGTTTATTTTTATAATTGTGCCAAATTCTCCATTAAACACTCCGCTTCCATATTCTACTTCATCATTATTTTTTTCCCAATAGATATCATAGTTATTTTTTATTTGCATTATTCTATCATTTTCTCTATAAATTATGTCTCCATATTTTTTCTCTTTTTTCTCTTCTTGGTATGGATTTATTTTTTCTTGTAGCAATTTGTTTAATTCTTTTGTTCCAAGTTCTCCTTTTTTTGTAGGTGTTATAACTTGTATACTTTTTAAAAAGTCATAATTACCATATTTTTTTAATCTACCTGTACTTAAAGATATAACATTGTCCAGTATTTTTGTTTTACTATTTTCACTTATATAGAAGAAGTCTTCCAAAATATCTTTTTCATATTCTGTACCTATAAAGCTTTTTCCCTCATTTACTTTATGTGAGTTTAATATTATTTTGCTTTTTGCTGCCTGTCTAAAAATTTTATTTAGTACTATTGTAACTATTGCTTCCGAATTAATTATATCTTTTAATACGTTTCCTGGTCCTACTGATGGCAACTGATCCACATCTCCTACTAGTACTAATTTACTGCCTTGATAAATGCCCTTTACCAGATAATTCATTAAAAACAAGTCTACCATTGAAACTTCATCTACTATTATAATATCTGCATCTATTGGTGTTATTGCTAAGTCAGTATTTATATCCTGACTATCATCTGATACTATTTTTCCTAATTCTAGCAGTCTATGTAATGTTTTGGCATCTTCTCCCGTGGTTTCCGACATTCTTTTAGCTGCTCTACCTGTAGGAGCGCAAAGTACCACCTTTTTTCCTTCTTGCTTATACAATTCTAATATTGTTTTAATTATAGTAGTTTTACCAGTACCTGGTCCACCTGTAATGACACAAACATTATTATCATTAATTGCTCTAACTGCCTCTAATTGTTTTTCAGATAGTTCTATATCTGAATGCTTTTCTAATGTTTTTATTTTTCTGTCAAATCCATTTATTTTTTTTATATTTCTGCCTTCTTTTAAGCTTATTAATTTATTAGCAATATTTTTTTCTGCGTTATAAAATTCTTCTAAGTAGACCCATTCTTCCAGCTTTTCACCATTTTCTCTTTCTTCTATTATAATTTCATTTTTAGCTTTTAAATTTATTATGTTTTCCTCAACGTACTCTCCGTTTACACCTAATAAAGTACTAACAAACTGTACCAAATTTTCATATGCCACTGTACTATGTCCGTTATATGTTGAAAGTCTTAAGGCATGCTTTATACCACTTTTAATTCTTTTGTCATTATTATATTCTATACCTATCCCTAGAGCCATTTTATCAATTTGTGTAAAATCAACTTTGTTTACCAAGTCAACCAATATATATGGATTGGCTTCAATTTCTTCTATTGCATTTGTTCCCAATGTTTTATAAATTTTTTCTGCGCTTTGTGGCCCTACTCCAAATTTATCTAAAAATCCAACTAATTGCCATATTTCCCAATTTGCTATAAATTCTTCTGCTATACTAATTGCTTTTTCTTCTGTAATTCCTTTAATGTTTGATAGCATTTTAGGCTCAAATTTAAATATATTTATTGTTTCTTCTCCAAATGTTCCTACTATTTTTTTTGCTGTCGCTGGTCCAATTCCTTTTATAGTTCCATTGGCTAAATATCTTTCTAGTGCATCTAAAGTCTGTGGCATTATTTTTTCAAATGTTTCTATTTTAAACTGCCTTCCATATTCTTGGTGTTCTATAAACACACCATTAACTTTTAATGTATCTCCTGAATTTATAAAAGGCAAATACCCTACCACTGTTGTCTCTTCTTCTGATGTTTTAAAAGTAGCTATTGTATAACTATTAATTTCATTTTTATATATTATGTCTTGTACTTCTCCTTTTATTTCCACCTAAATACCTCTTCCTTATAGCTTATTGTTATATTGTAGAACAAGATTTTTTATTGTCAAATACTATATTTCTATTCTCTTATTAAATTTTTCTTCAATTATATTTCTTATTTTTTTGTTTTTATCACTTGTTAGGTTTGGATCCTCTTGTTGTATTTTTATGGCAATGCTTTGAACTCTTTTTAATATTTCCATATCTTCAAATAAATTTGCTATTTTGAATTCTGGTATTCCGTGTTGCTTAGTACCAAAAAACTCGCCAGTTCCTCTTAGTTCTAAGTCTTTTTCTGCTATTACGAACCCGTCATTTGTTTTTTGCATAATTTCCATTCTTTGCTTTGCAACTTGAGTAGTTGCATTATATTTTAAAATACAATATGACTGTTTGTCTCCTCTTCCAACACGTCCTCTTAATTGATGAAGTGCAGCCAATCCAAATCTTTCTGCACTTTCTATTATCATAAGTGTTGCATTTGGCACATTTACACCTACTTCTATTACAGTTGTAGAAATTAATACATTTATTCTTCCCTCTTTAAATTCTTGCATTATCCTTTCTTTTTCTCTTGGTTTCATTTTTCCGTGTATATATTCTACTCTGTAGTCGGTTAAAATTTTTTTATATTTTTCTGTAGTTTCTATAACGGACTTTGCATTTATTTCTTCATTTTCTTCTACTAATGGACATACAACATATGCTTGTCTACCATCTTGCAAGTTTTTTAGTATAAATGCATTTATTCTTTCTTCCATACTCTTATTTACTGCATATGTTTCTATCTTCTTTCTATTTGGTGGTAACTCATCTATTATTGATATGTCTAAATCCCCATATAATATAAGTGCTAAAGTCCTAGGTATTGGTGTAGCGGTCATTACTAAGACATCTGGGTTGTTTCCTTTTGCCACAATTGTTCCTCTTTGTCTTACGCCAAACCTATGTTGCTCATCTGTGACAACTAAACCTAATTTGTTAAATTCTACATCTTCAACTAGAAGTGAATGGGTTCCTATTAAAATATCTATTTCGCCACTTTTTATCTTGTCTAATATTTCTTTTCTTTTCTTCTTACTAGTTCCACCTAATAATATTTCACATTTTATGTTATACTGGTTCAATATTTTGTTAAATTCTTCTAAATGCTGTGAAGCAAGTATTGCTGTTGGTGCCATTATCGCTACTTGATATCCAGTTTTTACAGCTTTATATGCCGCAATAATTGATACTATAGTTTTACCAGAACCCACATCGCCTTGCAGTAGTCTATTCATTGGTTTACTTTTTTCCATATCTCCATCTATTTCTTCTAGCACTCGCAACTGTGCTTTTGTTAATTTAAATGGCAGTTCATTTATTACATTTGACATTTTTACTGTTTCAGGAAAGCTTATTCCATCATCTTGTGTATTTTCTTTCTTTAAATTCAATAAAGCTATTTGCATTCCCAAGAGTTCTTCAAAAACAAGTCTTGTGCGTGCTTTTTGATATTCTTCAAAATCTTTTGGAAAATGTATTTGTTTAATTGCATTATTTAAGTCTAGTAAGTTATATTCTTTTAGTAAATATTCTGGTAAAGTTTCCTCCAAATTTTCATTAATCAACGAAAGTCCATTTTCTATTGCTCTTCTTATACTCCCTTGTGTCAGACTGTATGTAGAAGGATAAATAGGTATTATCTTTCCCGTGTTTTTATTTGTTTCATTATTGTCAAATACAGGATTTAATATTTCTATTTTTCCATATTTTACAGATGCTTTTCCAAAAAAACTATATTTGCATCCTATCTCAAATTTACCCTTTAAATATTTTTGATTAAACCAAGAAATAACACAACTTCCTGTTTCATCTCTGACAATTAGTTTTTCTATAACCATATTTTTTCTTATTCTTACTTCTGATATCTTAGAAATTGCAATTGCCTCAATTAAAGCTTCTTCTCCATCAACAAGCTGTGATATCTTTTTGGGCTTACTTCTGTCTTCATAATCTCTTGGAAAATATGTAATTAAATCTTCTAATGTGTATATATTCAACTTTTGTAGCAGTGCCGCTCTTTGCGGTCCTACACCTTTTATATATTGAACACTTTGCTTCAAATCTATCATTTTATTCTCCATTTTACAAATCTTTGTTCTACCCAATTATATCAAATAGTTTTCCTAAACACAAGAATTATAGTGTATTTTTTATATTAAAAAATAATTCTTCGTCAAATAGTTATTATATGGTGAATATATTTTAGCCTTTGTTGAATATGCAATTAAGGGATGTCCCAAATTGTGCATTTTGGACATTTAGGGACTGTCCCCAATTGGTCATTTTCTTATTTCTGCTCCGTTTTTTGTTAGGTTTGCTATTATTTTTTCTAATATGTTGTTTATTTCTTCATCTGTTAATGTTCTATCATTTGCTCCAAATTCTAATGAATATGCTATACTTTTTTTGTTTTCTTCTATACCTTTACCGGTGTATACGTCAAATACCTCTGTATTTAATAGTAATGAACCTGCTGATTTTTTTATTAGTGTTGCTATTTCTTGTGCTTCTACTTCCTTGTTTGTTATAATTGCTAAATCTTTTTTTATGCTTGGGTATTTTGAAATTTCCTTATATTTCATTTTGCCCACTTTTTTTGCCAACAGTTTTTCTAGATTTATTTCAAATACGTATACATTTTCTTTTACTTTTTGAGGATGTATTTTTCCAATTATACCAACAATATCATTATTTACAGAAATTAATGCTGATTGTCCTGGGTGTAACTCTTTTGGCAAGTTTTCTTTTATTGCAAAACTATACCTGTTTCCATAACCTAAATAGTCTAATAATTCTTCCACTATTCCTTTTATAATATAAAAGTCTACTTGTTTTTTTTCTATTCCTAAATAATAATTACCTGTCATTAATCCTGCTATTTTGTTTTCTTCTCCATATTCCTCGTCTTTTTTATAAAATGTTTTTCCTATTTCAAAGATACATACGTCTTTGTTATAATGTGATTTGTTATATTCATATATTTTTAGTAAAGAAGGTATTATGCTATGTCTTAATGCATTTCTTTCTTCTGTCATTGGTGCTAATAATTTTACAACTTCTGGGTTATCTGTGGTAAAATCATTTGCTTCTTTTTCATTTACTAATACATATGAAAGTGTTTCGTTTAACCCTAAGTCTATTAATTTATTTCTAATTTGTCTTTTTGTTTTATCATAACTTCCAAGTTTTGTTGGAGTCATTGGAAGTTTTCCCTTTATGTTATTTACCCCATATATACGGCCAACTTCCTCTATTAGGTCTTCTTTAATATTAACATCTATTCTTCTTCTAGGTACTTCTACTATTATTTTTTCTTCTTTTTCTTCATAGCCAAATCCTAGTCTTTCAAATATATCCAATACATCTTTTTTTGATATATCTGAACCTAGTAATGAGTTTATATTATTATAGGTAATTTCTATTTTTTTATTAGACAAGTCCGTGGTATCATATTTCTCTAATCCTCCAACTATTTCTGCTCCTGCATATTTTTGCAATAAATTGCAAGATCTTTCTATTGCCATATATGTCCTATTTGGATCTAATCCTTTTTCAAATCTATTACTTGCTTCACTTCTTAGTATTTCCTTTGATGTCATTCTTATTTTTACTGGGTTAAAAATAGCAGATTCTATTATAATATTTTTTGTATTTGTTGTTACTTCTGTTTCTAAGCCTCCCATTACACCAGCTAATCCTATTGCTTTTTCTCCATCAGATATAACAATGTTTTCTTCTGATAAGATTCTCTCTATTCCATCTAGTGTGGTTAGCTTTTCTCCATTTTTCGCCATTCTTACTTCAAGTCTTCCTTTTAATGTATCTGCGTCATAAAAATGTAATGGTTGACCTGTTTCCAACATTACATAATTGCTTATGTCTACAACATTATTAATTGGTCTTATTCCAGAAGCTATCAATCTATTTTTTATAAATTCTGGGCTTTCTTTTATTGTTACATTTTCAACTTTTTTTACTAGTAACATCGAACAATTTTCTGTTTCTACTTTTATATTAAATTCATCAGTTATATTTCTGTTATTTTCATCATATTGTAAATCTATATTTTTTACTTTTTTATTATATATTGCTGCAACTTCATGTGCCATACCAAGTACACTTAATAAGTCGCCTCTATTTGCTGTTAACTCAAAATCTATAATTTCGTCATCCATTTTTAAATATTTTATTGGGTCTTCTCCAACAGGTGCTTCTTGCGGTAATTCATGTATACCTTCTTTATCCTCTGGACTCAAAAATTTACTTTCCAAGCCCAATTCTGCCATAGAACATAGCATTCCATTAGATTCTTCTCCACGTATTTTTCCTGCTTTTATAGTAATTCCTCCTGGCAGATTTGCTCCTGGTAATGCAACTATTACTTTTAATCCTTTTCTTACATTTGGAGCTCCACATACTATTGGTAATACTTGCTCTCCTACATTTACTTTACATATATGTAAATGGTCAGAATCTGGATGTGGCTCACATTCTAGCACTTCCCCTATTACTAAATTTGTAGCATTTATTAATCTCTCTGCAGAATCATATTCGTTGCCTACATTTGTCATGTCTTCTGCCAATTTTTTTGTGTCTACATCTATATCAACATAATCTTTCAAAAAATTAATGCTTAATTTCATTTCCTTCATCCTTTCTGTCGAATTGACTTAAAAATTTTACGTCATTTGTATATAACAAACGAATATCTGTAATTCCATATTTAAACATGGCTAGCCTATCTAATCCTGTTCCAAATGCAAAACCTGTATATATTTCTGGGTTATATCCGTTCATTTTTAATACATTTGGATGGACCATACCAGAACCTAATATTTCTATCCATCCTGTTTGTTTGCAAAGATTGCATCCTTTACCTCCACACTTAAAACAACTAACATCTATTTCATAAGATGGTTCTGTAAATGGAAAATAACTTGGTCTAAATCTCAATTCTGAATTTTCTCCTAACATTTTTTTAACAAATATTTCCAATGTTCCTTTTAAGTCTGCCAAAGATATATTTTTGTCAATTACTAGTCCCTCTACCTGACCAAATTGATGTGAATGTGTTGCATCATCATCTCTTCTATATGTTTTTCCTGGGCATATCATACGTATTGGTGTTTTTTCTGTGTTTGCCATCATTGTCCTTGCTTGAACAGAAGATGTTTGAGTTCTTAATAAATATTCAGATGTTACATAAAAGCTATCTTGCATATCTCTTGCAGGATGACCTTTTGGTAGGTTCAATCTTTCAAAGCAATATTCGTCTGTCTCTAATTCTGGTCCATCAACCACATCATATCCCATAGAAACAAATATATCTTCTACTTCTTCTATGATTCTATTAACAGGATGTTTGCTACCCCTTCTTATTTTTGTACTTGGCAATGTAATATCAATTTTTTCTGTTTTTAACTTTTCTTCCATTTCCTTATTTTTTAGTTCTTCTTCTTTTTGTTTTAAAATAAGTTCTATTTTTTCTCTTACTTCATTTACTAAGCTTCCTATTATTGGTCTTTCTTCTGGCGAAAGTCCTCCCATGCCTCTTAAAATGGCTGTAAGTTCGCCCTTCTTTCCCAAATATTTTACTTTTGTTTCTTCTAATGCTTTAACATCTTGAGAAAGACTAATTTCTTCTATTGCGTTATTTTGAATTTGTTTAATTTGCTCTTCCATAATATTTTCCTTTCCTTTAATAATAATTGTTAGTATTCCACATATTTTATACTATTCAAAAAACCAGTTCTATCCCTGTTAGGACGAACTGGCTCGTGGTACCACCTAATTTTGTTAATAATTAACCTCTAAGCTATAACGTAGCAATCGTTTGCTCCTACTTATTTTCAAAGCAAAACCAAAAAAGTGAATTTTCTGTAAAAAAATATATAATGGTTTTCAGCTTCCCCATTTTCTCTAAAATATACTTTACTTTTTACATACTTTGCTTTTTTAATGGCATCTATCTAAATACTCTTATATATTACCACATCTGCAAACCTAATTCAATAGTTTAGGTAAATAAATTACTCATAATACAACCTCTACGCGAATACAATTTAACAAATGTAATTCGTATAGGGGGTTTTTCATTTGGGTAAATTTTACATAGAAGAACGTGCTGTAGATTTAGCACATTATATTATAGATACTGGAGATACTGTAAGAGGTGCTGCTAAAAAGTTTGGTATTTCTAAGAGTACAGTACACAAAGATGTAAGCGAAAGATTAAAAAAAATAAACCCTGCTTTATTTTTAGAAGTTAGAACAATTTTGGATGAAAACAAAGCTGAAAGGCACATACGTGGCGGCATGGCAACCAAATTAAAATATAGTCATAAGTCTAATATATGACAAAAGAAACTGCCTAAACAGTTTCTTTTATTTTTTACTAGTTGTTTCTAAAGTTATTTCTGCTTTGTTTTCTTGCTTTTCTGCATTCTGGGCATCTTTGTGGTTCATTTGTAAAACCTTTTTCAGCATAAAATGCTTGTTCACCTTCAGTGAAAACAAACTCTGCTCCACAGTCTTTGCATACTAATGTTTTATCTGCCATAATGTGTTACCTCCTTCTTATTTTTTGACATTTAATATTTTTGACACATTGACACTTTTTTGTTAAAAAAGAAGGAAATAGTCCACAAAATAATTAAATTCAATTTAAGCTTTTTTCAAAGCCACAATTAGTATAACATAAACCTATTAATAAAACAACTAAAATTTTTATTTTTTTACGATCCGGTTGATTTATACTTCCTTATTCCTATATTCCATATTATATAACATGGAATAATAAATAGTGTTGAAATTATTGGAAAAAATATATACATTTTATTGTTTGTTCTTCCTATTATGTACAAAAATGGGTAATAATCAACCAATGCTAAGGGCAATATATATGTAAAAAAATCTTTAACCCATTTATGATATATATCCAAGGGATATTGTGTTAAATCTCTTGCACCATCTGTAAATATGTTTGTTATTTCCAACCCCTGCGTAGTAAAAAACGTTATCCCTGCTTTAAGTACAAATAGTGCTGAATATATTATAGTTGTACCCACTGCCATTAATATTAAAGTAACTATTTTATCAGTTGTCCATAAAGAAGGATTCTTGCTTATTACCCAAATTGCAATTGCTATTGATATTATACATCTTCCAAATTTTGAAAACTCCATTTTTATTCCTAATATCTGTAAAATAAGATTCCTAGGCCTTACCAAAGCTCTATCAAATTCTCCATTTGAAATCATTTTGTCAAACTGGTCAAATGCTCTGAAAAAACATTCTGCAATTGAAAATCCTAAAAAAGAAATAGCAAAACAAATTAAAACTTCATCAAATGTATATCCATTAACATTACCAAATTTATTGAATAAAAACATTATTGCTAAAAGAGAAAATATTGATGTGGCTGTTTGTCCAAAGCAAGATATTATAAATGTTTTCCTATATTCAAGTATTGATTTTAATTGCATAGAAAAATATTTTAAATATAATTTCAATTTACATCCCCTCCTAACCACCTTGTACTACTATTTTTGAAAGTTGTCTATTCATTAGTTTTTTTCCTAGTATAGTTAAAACTATTAACCACAATATTTGTAGCACTATTATTTTAAATATTTCTTGTCCATCTGCTATATATCCATTATATATGTTAAATGACACATTTTCCATATAATAAAATGGCGTTAATTTTAATATTTTTACCATATAGTCCGGCATAAAAGCTATTGGTATTGCAGCTCCTGTGCAAAATTCCATTATAAGCCTGAATGTAAGTTTTATTCCTTGTGAAGTATTTGCCTTCATTACTGCTATATACATTATCATTACATATGCTAATATTAGCCCCAATGATAATATTAATGTTATTAAAAATAAAATAAATGCTCCAAAATTAACTGGTGCAGTTAATCTGTATTGATTAAAAAAAGGCATTGCACAAATCACAAATATTGGTAATGCTCTTAACGAAACTGCTGCTATCTTTTTTCCCAATGTTTTCGCGTGCCATATATAGTATAAGCTTACAGGCTTTACCAACTCTATTGATATTCCACCTGTTCGACACATTTCTATAACATCTTTGTCAACAGAACTAAAGCTAAATATTAAAAAAAATGCCTGATGTAGCCATATATATGTACACATTTGTGGAATAGTATATGTATTAGCACTTCCATTATTTAAAAAAGAAGTATATAACATTATAAGCATTCCACCCCAAGCAAATTGTGTTAGTATCCCTGAAAATGCTGCTAGTTTGTATTGTATTTCGTTTAAAAACTTAATTCTAAAATATGCTAAATAAATTTTTATCTTCTGAATAACATTTATATAATTTCTTAAAAATTTTATTTTCTTTGAACTCATCATAAAAAATATCTCCTTTCTCTTATTTCATTAAATTTGATATTCTTTATATAAGTTTGCAACAACGTCGTCTATATCTGTATTTTTAATTTCCATGTCTAGCACTTCTAAGGAGCTAGATATAAAGGAAATTGCATCTGTTAGTTTTATTTTATTTTCATCTACCATTATTTTTAATTCATTTGCACTTTTTTCTACAATTTGCATCCCCAGTGGCATTTCTAAAGCTTTTCCTTTATACTTTATATTTATAATCTTATGACTATATTTTTTTATTAAATTATTAAAACTTCCATCTAGTAGAAGTTTGCCTTTTCCTATTAATATAACTCTTTTAGTTAATGCTTCTATGTCTCCTGTATCATGAGTTGTAAGAATTATTGTTGTATTTTTTTCTTTGTTAATCTTTTTCACAAAATCTCTTACAGCAATCTTAGAAATACTGTCTAACCCAATTGTAGGTTCATCCAAAAAAACTATTTTAGGCTCATGTAAAAAAGCTGCAGCGATTTCGCATCTCATTCTTTGACCTAAACTCAATTGCCTTGTAGGTGTTTTAATTATTTCTTTAATATTGAGCATTTCCACAAGCATATTTTTTTGTCTTTTGTAAGTTTCATCTGAAATTCCATAAATCTCTTTTATTAATTCAAAAGAATCTTCTACAGGAACATCCCACCACAATGCTGATCTGTTTCCAAAAACTACCCCTATGTCTTTTACATATTTTTTTCTGTCTTTATATGGAATTAATCCATTTATTTTGCATATTCCAGAATCTGGTGTTAATATTCCACACATAATCTTAATTGTAGTGGACTTTCCTGCTCCGTTAGGACCTATATATCCGAACCATTTCTCCTTCGTGTATTTTAAAAGATATATTGTCTAATGCATTTATCTTTGTGTATTCTCTTTTAAAATAACTCTTAAATGCATTTTTTAGTCCTGCATTTCTTTTTGCCACCTTGTACGTTTTAGTAATGTTTTCTAATTCAATCACTTTTAATACCTCTCTTTCTTAAAATAATTAGATATTTTTAGTATGAATATTTATTACTTTTTTTGGCAGTATCCTCCTTTCTATAGTTTTGCCACGGAAAAAATACCAAATATAAAGATGTACAATTTTATCTTTACATTTGGTATTATATGATTTTCTTAATATCTCCTGCATCACTTTTAAGTCATTTAATGTTTTATAGTATTTCTGACAAAAATCATATAATCCTATAAAATAGAGTTGACTTCTGGTTCGGAATGTTACAGGTTCTCTCTATAATAATCGACAAGCAACATTTTAACATCAGGTATTGTTTTTGTCAAGCACTGTTCAAGAAATTTTTAATAATCTTATTCTTCTGCTATTACTTTTGCAATTTTATATATCAACTTTTGCTTTTGAGGTGATACATTTTCCAAAATAGAGTTAAATTCTAAAGATAAGTATTCTTGAGATGTATTAGATGCTCCATTTAATATATACCCTTCTGAAACTCCTAGTATATCACATAATTGGCTTAATCTTTTTAAATTAATATGAGACTTCCCTCTTTCTATCTTACTTAAAAATGCTACTGAAACATCTAACTTTTCAGCTAAATTTTCTTGAGTATATTTTTTATTTACCCTTGCCTCTTTTAATCTTTCTCCTATAATATTGTAATCTAATGCCATTCTGATCCCTCCTTTGTAAAATATAGCACTTATAAGTATAATTTGACAGATACAATAATATTAATATTGACGCAATAGTTAATAGTGCAGTATCAGTAACATTTTGGTGACTATGTTAATACTCATTATTCCAATTATATGTTTTTTTATTCATTTTTTGTTATTTTCATTAATCCAATTATATCTATTTCTAATTTTTGTGTCAATACACATTCCTTCTTCAAAAATAATTAGGCAATTTGCTCAATTAGGGACAGTCCCCAATTAAGCAAATGGAACATTTGGAGACTGTCCCTAATTGGGATAATTTTTTTCATTTTTCTTCATTTTTCTATTGAATTTATTTTTTTTTTGATATAGTATATAGTAAATTAATGTGTTATTCGGAGGAAGAAATGCCAAGAGTTGCAAAAGATAAAGTTGAAAAAGATATAATTGAAAATGTAAAAACAGTAGGTGAAGCGCCTAAATCTAGTAATAGAACTAAAAAAAGTGCTTCTGTTAAAGCTGTGGAAAAAGATAATAATCCTAAAAAAACTAAAAATAAATCTACGTCAGATGTTGCTAAAAAAGGTTCTTCCTCAAAGGAAACTAAAACTACTAAAAAAGCTACTGATAAAAAAAATTCTGCCAGAAGGTCTTCTACCACTTCTAAAACCACTAGAAAGAAAAAAGATACTACTAAACCTGATATAATAGAATATTATGATTTACCTTTTAGATATAATCAAACTACTGTAAAGATTCTTGCCCAAACACCAACAAATCTTTTTATATATTGGGATATTTCTGATGCAGATAAAAACAAGCTTATTGATACTTATGGAAATTATTTTTTCGAGAACACTAAACCTGTTTTAATTATTACAAATGAAACTATGAATTATACTTTTGAAATTGATATAAATGATTTTGCAAATAGTTGGTATTTGCATGTAAAAAATAGTAATTGTAAATATAAGGTTGAACTTGGGAGACGACCTATAACCCACGAAATTGTAATTCCTAATAATTATGTATATATTAGTTCTTCTAACGCTATGGATGCTCCAAATGACCATATATTATTTGATAAATTACAGCAAAATGTATTTTTTAAGAATGTTAAAACCAACGTTGTTACTGAGAAAAACATTTTGACTATATCTCACTTAATAAATATGGGAAAATTATATAATATATATGAGTTATATAAGAAAATGTATAAAGATGAATTTAATTGTGATGATTTTGGTACAAACCTATCTTCTTCACAAAGTTCAAGTAGTTTTATTTAATATACAAGGAGATTTACTATGATACAAAATAAAGGATATGTAAGCTTTGTATTACATGCACACTTACCATTTATACATCATCCAGAAAGCGAAGATTATTTAGAAGAACAGTGGTTATATGAAGCAATATCTGAAACGTATATTCCACTTCTTACTAATTTTAAAAAATTGGAGGAGGAAAAGGTTGACTTTAGAGTTACTATGTCGCTTACTCCCCCTCTTCTTAATATGTTTGACAATAAGTTATTGCAAAAAAGATATATAAAATATTTAAAAAAGCATATTGAATTAGCTGAAAAAGAAATTGTAAGGACTAAATTTGACCATAGACTAAATAGCTTAGCTCAATATTATTATGATAGATATTCTAGTGATTTGCATATTTACCAAGATATATACAAGTGTAATTTGATTGATGCTTTTAAGCATTTTCAGGATATAGGTGTACTAGAAATTATCACATGTGGTGCTACACATGGTTATTTTCCTATATTATATTTGCAAGAGCAAACTGTTAAGGCTCAAATAGCTGTGGGTGTACAAACATACGAAAAATACTTTGGCAAAAAGCCAAATGGAATTTGGTTACCTGAATGTGGATATATTCCTGAAGCAGATAAATACTTAAAGGAATTTGGAATTAAATATATAATTACAGAAACTCATGGTATTTTATATGCTAACCCAACTCCTTTATATGGTACATTTGCACCTATTGTTTCTCCTGATGGAATTATTGCTTTTGGTAGAGATATAGAATCTTCTAGGCAAGTATGGAGCTCTATTAATGGATATCCTGGTGATTTTAATTACAGAGAATTTTATAGAGATATTGGCTATGATGCCGACTATGACTATATTAAACCATATATAGCATCTAATGGTGCAAGAGTTCATACTGGCATTAAGTATCACAGAATAACCGGAAAAGATGGCGGAGAAAAAGATTTATACAATGTTCAATGGGCAAAAGATTCGGCAGAAAGGCAAGCTGGTCACTTTTTGGATTCTAGAACTAAACAAATACAAAATCTTGCCCCTCTAACAGCTAATCCTCCTATTGTTCTATGTCCTTATGATGCTGAGCTTTATGGACATTGGTGGTATGAAGGACCATATTGGTTATATATATTGTTTAAAAAAGTGTATTATGATCAATGCAATTTCAAATTAATTACTCCAAGTGAATATATTGAAAAATATCCTATAATGCAAATATCTACTCCTTGCCGTTCAAGTTGGGGAGCTAATGGTTATAGTGAAGTTTGGTTAAATCAAACTAATGATTATGTACATAGGCATTTACACACTGCTGGAGAAAGAATGATTGAATTAGCTCACATGTTTCCAAATGAAAAAAACAAATTAAAAAAATCTGCTTTGAATCAGTGTGCTCGTGAACTTTTACTCGCTCAAAGCAGTGATTGGCTATTTATTATAACAAATGGTACTATGGTTGATTATGCCAAAAAAAGAATTAAAGACCATATTGGTCGTTTTACCAAATTATATTATCAGTTAAAAGATGATAATATCGATGTACAATTTTTAAAAACAATTTCAAAACAAGACTGTATTTTTCCAGAAATTGATTATATGCTTTATTTTTAATTATTTTGTTGCATTTAATATATTATACAACTAAAACACTGAAACATAATCTTTGAAAATGTTCATAGAGAAATTTTAGAAATTCTGCGTATATTTTATGAAAAATTGAGTAAAATATTGACATTTGAAAAAAAATAGTTTAAAATAATATATGCATTTGAAAAGTGCATATGGTGGATGTAGCTCAGTTGGTTAGAGCGCTAGTTTGTGGCACTAGAGGCCGTGGGTTCGAGTCCCATCTTCCACCCCATTATATATTGGGCTGTAGCCAAGCGGTAAGGCACCAGACTTTGACTCTGGCATGCGCTAGTTCGAATCTAGCCAGCCCAACCAAATAAAAAAACAAACTTTTACATCTTTTAATTAAGACTGTAATGGTTTGTTTTTTTTATAAGAAGACTAAAAAATAGTAAGTTTTAGGTATTAATTTGGCGCAAACAATGTTGTAGGGGCGATTTTAATCGCCCCTACAACATTCGTTATAAACATTTCCATGCAACTTACAATTTAGATGATAAGTTTAGTACATTCCTTCCATTCCTGCTGGTTCATTATGTCCACAACTACATTCTTTCTCTTCCTTTTTATCTGTTACTATACTTTCTGTTGTTAATATCATAGATGCAACTGAAACTGCATTTTGAAGTGCACTACGAGATACTTTTGTTGGGTCTACTATTCCCTCTTTTTTCATATCTACATATTTTTCTGTTGCTGCATTAAATCCTATTCCTGCTTCTTTTTTCTTTACTTCATTTACAACTATTGCAGGCTCTAGTCCAGCATTTATACTTATTTGTCTTATTGGTTCTTCTAAGGCTCTTAGTATTATTTTTCCGCCTATTCTTTCATCTGCTTCTAATTCTGCAACTGCTTTTTCAACTTTTGGTATTACATTTATATATGCTGTTCCGCCACCCGCTACAATTCCTTCTTCTACTGCTGCCTTTGTTGCAGATAGTGCATCTTCTATTCTTAGTTTTTTCTCTTTCATTTCTATTTCAGTTGCTGCTCCAACACCAATAACAGCAACTCCACCTGCTATTTTGGCTAATCTTTCTTGAAGATTTTCTTTTTCAAATTCGCTTTTTTCTTCGCTTAATTGTGCTCTTATTTGTGCTACTCTGTCTGCGATTTGTTGTTTGTCCCCCATGCCATCAACTATTATTGTATTCTCTTTTTGCACTTTAATTTGTTTTGCTCTACCTAATTGCTCTATTTGGGTATCTTTTAGTTCTAATCCCAAGTCTGATGTTATAACTTCTCCTCCAGTTAATGTTGCAATATCTTGTAGCATTGCTTTTCTCTTATCGCCATATCCAGGGGCTTTTACTGCTACTACGTTTAGCACTCCTCTTAATTTGTTTAAAATTAATGTAGATAAAGCTTCTCCTTCTATGTCATCACATATTATTACTAATTTTCCAGATTGTTGCATTAATGCTTCTAATAGTGGTAATATTTCTTGAATATTGCTTATTTTTTTATCTGTTATTAATATATATGGATTATCTATAATTGCTTCCATTTTTTCTGTATCTGTTACCATATATGGAGATACATATCCTTTATCAAATTGCATTCCCTCTACTACATTTAGTTCTGTATTTGATGTTTTAGATTCTTCTATTGTAATAACTCCATCTTTAGAAACCTTTTCCATTGCCTCTGAAATAAGTTCTCCAATTTCTCTATTATTAGCTGATATGCTAGCAACTCTTGCTATGTCTTCTTTTCCATTAACTTCTGAGCTAATTTCTTTTAATCCTTCTACTGCAACTTTTACTGCTTTATCCATTCCTCTTTTAATAGCCATTGGATCTCCACCAGCTGCAACATTTTTTACTCCTTCTCTTATCATGCTTTGTGCTAATACCATAGCAGTTGTTGTTCCATCTCCTGCTACATCATTTGTTTTAATAGAAACTTCTTTTACAAGTCCAGCACCCATATTTTCGAATGGATCATCTAGTTCTATTTCTTTTGCTATTGTTACACCATCATTTGTAATTAATGGAGCACCAAACTTTTTATCTAACACTACATTTCTACCTTTTGGTCCTAGTGTTACTTTTACTGTATCTGCAATCTTGTTAACACCACTTAATAAACTTTTTCTAGCATCTTCACCAAATTTAATTTCCTTTGCCATTTTGATTACCTCCTAATTTATTAATAAATTTTATTATTCTACTATAGCTAATATATCTGCTTGTTTTACAATTATTAGTTCTTCTCCTTCGTATTTTATTGTTGTTCCTGCATAACTGTTTATAACAACTTTATCTCCTTTTTTTACATACATTTCTTTTTTCTTTCCGTCTTCTTCTTCTCCTGGTCCTACCTCCAATACTGTTGCAATTTGTGATTTTTCTTGTGCATTTCCTGCTAATATTATTCCACTTTTAGTTGTTTCTTCTTTTTCTAGCATTTTAATTACAACTCTGTCTCCTAATGGTTTTAACATTGATATTACCTCCTTAAAAATACTTATTTAAATAATATGCTAACTTGTATTTTATAATGCATAATTGCTATTGTATTAGTATTTTATATCTAGTAGCAAATTAGCAGTCTCTTTTCAAGACTGCTAATAATTTATACCCTTTTTATAAAATTGTCAATAGTTTATTTTAAAATTCACATAACTTTCACAAAATTAATTAAGCATTAATTGTGGATCTAAATATTCGTCATCTTTTAAAATTTCAAAATGCAAATGTGGGTCATCTAAAACTTCAAATGTGCTTGTTGTCCCAACTGTTCCAATAGTTTGTCCTTCGCTTACTTCTTCACCTACTACTACAAATTCTGTAGACAATAAGTTTGCATATACTGTTTTGTATCCACCTGTATGTTCTATTACAATTGTAAGACCATATCGTGGATCATTTTTTATATATTTTACTATACCTTTTGATGATGCTTTTACTACTGTTGTCTTGTCAGCTTTTATATCTATTCCATAATGTGTAATCCATTCTCCTAAAGTACTAGAATATACTAAATTACTTTTTGCAAATTCCTGTATTATTTCTCCTTCTACAGGCTTTACAAATTTTGGCGTTGTTGCTTGACTTTCTTCTGGCTTTGTATTTGTTTCTACTGTTTCTTCCGGTTTATTAACTTCTGCTTGTTGTTTTGCTTCTTCCTTTCGCTCCTCTTGAACTTTTTCTTCTATCTCACTTGTATTTACAGCTACCTTTTTTTGCTCCTCTTCCTTTATAGGCTCTTCTTTAATCATCTCTTGCTCTGCATTTTCACTAACTTTTTCTGAATTATATTCTTTTACTACATTTGCGTCAAATTTACTAAGTTGTGTTTCTTCTTGCTTATTATACATAAAAGATGTAATAATAAATGCAATTAGCAATACCGAAAATATACTGCACGTTATAAATAACATTTTCTTTATATTTGCTTCTCTCATCTTTTTTCCTCCTTGATATTGTTTTTATAATTATTTACATTATTGAGAAAAATATACAAAAAATGTTACATATTTTTTATTTCGACTCCTGTGTAGTAGTGTTTAATTATTTCATCATATTTCTTTTCCTGTTTAGCCAAACTGTCTGCTCCTGTTTGACTCATTCCTACACCATGTCCATATCCTATTACAGCAAATTTTACATTGTTTTCTTGTATGTCTATTTTAAAATTTGCCGATCTTAATCCAAATATGTTTCTTATTTCTACTCCTGACAAATTCAAATTTCCAACTTTCAAGTTTTTTACTCTATTTCCTTCTGTATATTCAGTTATCTTTATACTATCTGCTTTGCTAAAATCAATATCTAAATCTGCATGTTTTTCAATTATTTTATTTTTAAACTCCTCTTTTGTGACCGTAACCTCTGAACTGTATTGGGTATAAGCATCTTCTCCCGATGTAGCAACCGTTTGCAAATATGGATAGTTGCTTCCTCCCCATACATTTACTGGTGCTTCTGTTGCACCTCCACTATTTGCATGAAAAAAAGCATTTATTGGTTTTTCATTATATGTTATTATTTTTCCCTTAGTTGAATCCACCGCTTCAACTATTTTAGCCCAATACTCATTTCTACTTTGTTCATTCCATTTTTGTAGTCTATCTTCTTTTGATATCCAGGCTTGACAACATGCAGAATTATCACATATATCCGCTTCTCCGTGCTTTTTATCATTATTATTTATTTTATATATTGTATATGTTCTTGCAGCTACTGCTTGTGCTTTTAATGCTTCTATTTCAAAGCTTGCTGGCATTTCGCTTGATACAACTCCATACAAATATTCATCTATTTTTATTTCTTCCACTGTGTTTGTTTTTTCGTGTAATAATTTTATTGTTCCATACTGTTTATAACTGTATTCTTCTTTTGGTTGTTCTTGTTTTATTTCTTCATTTTCTACGAGTTCTCCATTTACCTTTTCAATTCTTCTATTTGTAAATATAATTGGTATTAACATACACAAAAAAATAAGGAATAACATATATGCCACTATTCTTTTCATAACTCACCTCTATTTACATATTTTTTTCTTCATGGTTTCAAGTATTTGTTTTTCTAGTCTTGATACCTGCACTTGCGTTATTCCCAATATTTTCGCTACTTGTGATTGTGTTCTACTTTTATAATATCTTAATAATATTATTTGTTTTTCTCTATCTTCTAGGCCCTCTATTAATTGCTTTATTGATATTTTATTTACTATTTGAGTTTCCTCATCTATGTTTGTACTTAATCTATCCAAAATACAAATTTCGTCCCCATCCTTGTTGTATGCTGAACTATGTATTGACTCTACGGGATTATATGATTCCATAGCTAAGGTTATTTCTTCTTTTGAGGTTTTTAACATTTTTGCCATTTCTTCTATTTTTATTTCTCTTCCCTCTTTTTGCATATATTGCTTTTGTATTTCTAATATTTTACCTGCCAATTCTTTTATGCTTCTACTTACTTTTACAGGTCCATCATCTCTTATAAATCTTTTAATTTCTCCTAAAATGTATGGCACAGCATATGTAGACAACCTAACTTCATATGTAGAGTCAAACTTTTTAATACATTTTATAAATCCAATCATTGCTATTTGATATAAATCTTCTACTTCATATCCTCTATCTTTAAATCTATTTACAATACTCCAAATAAGTCCTTTATTACTATTTATTAACTTTTCCATGGCTTTTTCGTTACCACTTTGTGCTGCAATTATATCTTTTATGTTATTATCGTATTTTTCATACATAGACTTACTTATCTTCCTCCCATGTTTGTAATTTCAATTCCTTCCTGTTCTAAATTTTCTTCCTTTTTTATTATTTTTTTCATAACAATTTTTGTACCAATTCCTAAAACAGACTCAATATGTACTTCATCCATAAAGCTTTCCATAATTGTGAAACCCATGCCAGACCTTTCTAAATTAGCTTTTGTTGTATATAACGGTTTCCTTGCAAGCTCTATATCTGCTATTCCTTTGCCAGAATCGGAAATTTCTATTTCTATTGTGTTTGCAAAAAGTTTTGCTGTTATCTTAACAATTCCTTCTGTATTCTCATATCCGTGAATTATACAATTTGTTACCGCCTCTGAAACAGCAGTTTTAATATCAGCCAATTCTTCTATGGTTGGGTCAAGTTGTGAGGCAAATGCTGCAACTGTAATCCTTGCAAATGCCTCATTATTTGATTTACTTAAAAATTCTAATTTCATTTCATTATCATATAAACTATGCATATACCTCTCCTTCTTTTAAACTAATTATTTTAGTAATTCCACTCATTTCTAAAACCTTACGTACGTTTCTTGTAGCGTTTTCTATTTCTAGCTCTCCACCTAACATTTTAATCATTTTGTATCTTCCTATTATCATTCCTATCCCTGCACTATCCATAAAAGAAACTTTATTGAAATCAAGTATAACTTTTCTAGGCATATATCTGGTAATCTCATTATCTATCTTCCTCCTTATTTTTTCTGTAGTGTGATGGTCTATTTCTTCTATTATTTTTACGACCAACAGCTTGTCCGTTTTAATATAGTCAAATTCCAAATTCATTCCCCCTTTGTTTTTTGTTTATTATAATTATATATTCACTTCCATTTTTTTCCTAGAGCGAAACATTAGAACTTTTGCCGATTTTTGAGAAAGTTTCGACAAAATTCGCACAAAAAAAACTGCAGACTTTTAGATTTGTCTGCAGTTCCTCCTGTGCAAAATGCTTGCGCAGGAGGAGAACGGATATGCTATCTTTTCAGACAATACTGTCTGAAAAAATAGATTTGTCTGATTAATAATGTCACTCCTATAAGGAGTGAGATTATCTCCCCCGCCCTGTATAGGGCAAGCTTCTTTTGTGCTTCCCTATACTCGGGGGAATAATGTTCCTCCGCATACTTATAGTATGCGTACTGAGCATCCCCCGAATTTTGGTATTCCGGCTGATGCTCAGCGATCCATGCCGCATATGAGAGGTATGGATCATTCGTTCTCTCCAAGCTCACCAGAGCTTGGTGAGCTTTTTTCTTAACGGTGCTAATTAGCACCGCTATTACTAGGAATATTATTCCTAGTAATATTTCGATTCTTCTCCTTCTAATAACCCGTTCCTTCATTTATTCTTCCTCCTTCGACCACAATTGCGGTCTTTTTTGGGTTTATATATATAAGTATAACACAATTAACATAATTATGCAAGTTTTGATAATCTTTCTTCTACATTTTCTAGCATTTGCTTATATCTTTCTAATTTTTCTTTTTCTTCTTTTATTTTATTTTCTGGAGCTTTGTTTACAAAACCGGGATTTGATAACATTTTGCTAGCTCTTTCTACTTCCGCTTCTAGTTTTTGTTTTTCTCCTTGTAATCTTTTCTTTTCTTCTTCTAAGTCTACCAATTCGTCAAATGGAAGATAAACTTCTAATTCTTCACTTAATACAGACATTGCATTTTGTGGTATGTTATTTTTATTGCCTTGTACTATTATTTTGTCTGCAAACCCCAATTTTTTAATGAATTCTTGGGAATCTATAATCATTTCTTCATCATTTTCAGTAACAAATATTAAAGTTGATTTTTTTGCTGGATGAACATTCATATTTGTACGAATATTTCTTATTCCAATAATTATCTGTTTAATTTTTTCTATTTGCTTTTCTTCATTTGCAAAATTAAACTCTTCACTATATTTTGGCCAACTTGATATCATTATACTTTCATCATTATTATACAATTTTGTATATATTTCTTCTGTAATAAATGGCATAATAGGATGTAATAACTTAAGGCTATCGCCTAAAACTTTGTTTAAAGTATATTGTGCAGCCTCTCTTGTTTTGTTTTCTTTATCATATAGCCTTGGTTTTACCATTTCTATATACCAATCACAAAATTCTCCCCATATAAAATCATATACCTTTTGTGTCCAAACACCTAAGTCATAATTGTTTAAGTTAATTGTTGTTTCTTTTATTAGTTTATTCAATTTTGACAATATCCACTTATCTTCATAGCATAATTTTTGTGGCATTGTATCATAATCTATTTCTTCCAAATTGCCTAATACGAACTTAGATGCATTCCATAATTTATTTGCAAAATTTGCTGCTGATTCAAGTTTTTCAGGCATATATCGTATATCATTTCCTGGTGATATTCCAAGGACCAATGAAAACCTTAGTGCATCTGTTCCATACTTTTCTATTATTTCTAGCGGATCTATTCCGTTACCTAGACTTTTAGACATTTTTCTGCCCAAACTATCTCTAACAATTCCATGAATAAATACATCCTTAAATGGTACTTCTCCTGTATGTTCTATTGCTGAAAATATCATTCTTGCTACCCAGAAAAATATAATATCATATCCTGTAACTAATGTTGAGGTTGGATAAAAATATTTTAAATCTTCTGTTTGTTCTGGCCACCCTAATGTAGAAAAAGGCCATAAGGCTGAACTAAACCAAGTGTCCAGTGTATCTTCATCTTGGGTAAACTCAGTATTTCCGCATTTTTCACACTTATGTGGAATACTTTCGGTTACCATTATGTTATTACATTTAGTGCAGTAATATGCTGGTATTCTATGCCCCCACCATAATTGACGTGATATACACCAGTCTTGTATATTATCCATCCAGTTATAGTATATTTTGTCAAATCTTTCTGGTATAAATCTTGTCTTTCCATCTTTTACAGCTTTTATTGCTGGTTCAGCTAATGGCTTCATTTTAACAAACCACTGCTCAGAAATTTTAGGTTCTATTGTATGGTGACATCTATAGCATTTTCCTACATTATGTGTATAATCTTCTATTTTTACTAATGCCCCTATTTCTTGTAACTTTTCAACAATTCTTTTTCTAGCTTCATATATATCTAATCCTTTATATTCTGGTACTAAATTTCCCATTTTCCAATTTTCATCAAATACTTCTATTATTTCTAAATTATGTCTTTGGCTTGCAGCATAATCATTTGGATCATGCGCTGGTGTTAATTTAACTGCACCTGTTCCAAATTCCTTTTCTACAAAATCATCTGCTACTATTGGTATTTCCTTATTCATAATAGGAAGTATTACTTTTTTTCCTACTAAATCCTTATATCTCTCGTCTTCTGGGTGAACTGCTACACCCGTATCTCCTAGCATTGTTTCAGGTCTTGTTGTTGCTACTATTAAATATTTATCTTCATCTTTTACTTTATATCTAATATGCCATAGATGTGTTGGTTCTTCCTCAAACTCAACCTCTGCATCTGATATAGAAGTATTGCATGATGGACACCAGTTTATCATTCTTTTTCCTTTATATATAAGTCCTTTTTCATACAATTTTATAAAAACATATTTTACTGCATTTGACAAACCTTCATCCATAGTAAATCTTTCACGAGACCAATCACATGAACATCCCAACTTTTTTAATTGATTTAAAATTGTTCCACCATATTCTTTTTTCCATTCCCATGCCTTTTCTAGAAATTGTTCTCTTGTTAAGTTCTTTTTCTCTATCCCTTGTTGTTTTAGCTTTTCAACAATTTTAACTTCTGTAGCTATTGCAGCATGATCTGTTCCTGGTAGCCATAGGCAATTATATCCTTCCATTCTTTTATATCTTATTAATATATCTTGTAATGTTTCATCTAATGCATGCCCCATATGAAGTTTCCCTGTTATATTTGGTGGTGGAATTACTATTGTATATGGCTTTTTAGTCTTATCTTCACTTGGTTTAAAATACTCTTTTTCCTCCCATCTTTTATAAATTTCTTCTTCAAAATTCTTTGGATTAAACTTATCCTCTAATTTGTGTTCCTTCATTTTTTATCTCCTTCCTTTTTTAGTAATTTCTTCGAAGTGCGGACGATTAAAATCGCCCCTACATTTTTCATAGATTACTTTACACTATCTTTTTAATTTTATACAATCTTTTCAACCAAAAAACCTCACCCTTGTATAAGGGCGAGGTTTTATCTCACGGTACCACCTTAATTTACAAATTAATTGTATCTTAAATAGCCTTTAACGTTGCTTAAACGAATATATTTACTTTGTTTCAATATATTAACTCCAAAGCTACCTTCGGTTTTCTTTTCTATATAAAAGCTCTCAGCGTATTCACTCTTATTCTCTGTTTAGCAGTAAAACCTACTCCTCTTCTTCACTGTTTTTATTTTACTATATATTAGCACAATTGTGATTTAATTTCAACTATTTTTTTAGGGGTGTCCCAAATTGGGCAAATGGGATAATTAGGGACTGTCCCTAATTGAGCATTATTATTGTTGCTCCTGCTATTGATATTAGATATCCTGCAATTTTTAATCCTAATGTTGCTTCGTTTTGGTCACCAAAGCTAAATGCTTTTTTGGTAATTGTTCTTGCGTCATATATTAATATTACACCTATTAGGGCTAATATGCTCCCTACTAACTTAATTATTATTTTTCCCACTTTTTTGTTCCTTTCGTTAAAAAAATTCTACCGTATACTTACATTCAAAAGTTTGTTTTGGTTTTAATACAATTAAATCTTGTTTTTGTGTAAATACTCCTGAACTTTTCACATTATCTGCTGTTGAGTACCATGGCTCTATGCATATAAATGGTGCATTTGGTTTTGACCATATTGCTAAGTATGGAAAATCTGTAAAGTCCATTGTTAATATTGTTTTATTTTGTTCTTTATTTTTTAAACTTACTTTTTTTGATGTAATTCCCTTCATTATTATGGCATCATTTTTGAAAGAATTTTCATTTAAATTTATTACTTTTTTATCCACTAATATGTCTTTTGCATATTCTGTTCCTATTAATCCATCTACCAAATATAAAAAGTGTAATTTTTCTTCTTTTTCTTCAAATTCCAAATAATAGTTGCCTTTTTTTAACTGCTCTATATCTATTTTAAATGCAGGGTGACCACCTATTCCAAATGGCATATTAGTTATTCCTGTATTTATTACTTTATATATTGTTGTTAATTTATTTTCATCTATTCTATATGTTGTATATAATTCGAAATCATATGGATATCTTGACAGTGTATATTTGTTACTTTTTAGCATATATGAGTGAAAATTGTCCAATTTAGTTAATGGTTCAAATTCTAAATCTCTTGCAAAACCATGTTGTGGCATTTCATAAGTTCTTCCACCTATTATTGTTTGATTTTTCTTTAGTTTTCCTACTACTGGGAATAATATTGGCGAATGTCTTTTCCAATATATTTTTCCATTTTCGTCTATACAGTCTTTTCCCTGATGTATTTTTTCTTCTCCATTTAGCTTAAAACTTATTAATTCTCCACCAAATTTTGAGGTTAATATTTGTGCCTGCATTTTCCACCTCCAAATTTATATACTAACTTCTTTATAATTCTATCATTTTTTGACAATTTAATCAAGAGGTATTACATAATAGATTAATTTACATATTACTGGTTGATGATTTTTAGAGTTATATTGTTTCATCGTTTTAGTTGTATAATATATTAAGTAGTAACATTTACATAATTTGTAAACTTGTTGATATAATAAAAACATTGTGATATAATGACCTGCAGAGGAGATTACTATGTTAGATAAATTAGAATATAATGAAATTATTAAATTAGTTAGCAATTATTGTAAAACATATATAGGTAAGGTTTCTGTTTTGAATTTAAAACCTTGCTTTGATTTTGAAGGGGTTTCTCGCCTTTTAACTGAAACGGCAGAGGCAATGGATATCAGTATAAGAAAATCTAATATTCCCATTTGTGAAATTCCCAATATCGATATATGGATTAAGCATCTAGAAAGTAACAATGTGTTGTCTGCCAAGGCATTAATTGAAATTGCCACAGTATTAAAAATATCACATGAATTAAAAAATTATTTCTTTGATGATACTAGTTTTAGCACTAATGATTTTCCTATATTATTTGATTTTTTTAATTCTTTATATATTAATAAAAGCGTTGAAACAACTATTTTTGAGAAGATACTAGATGAAAATACAATTGCAGATAGCGCTTCTGCCAAACTTTCTGCTATAAGGAGAAATAGAAAAAAAGCTGAACAAGCAGTTAGAGACAAACTTGACTCTATTATTCATTCTAGCAATTATTCTAAGTATTTAATGGAACCTATAGTTACAATTAGAAATGATAGATTTGTTATTCCATTAAAGCAAGAATATAGAAATACAATTAAGGGGTTTATCCACGATACTTCAAGTAGTGGCTCAACCGTATATTTGGAACCTTTAAGTGTTTTTGAGATTAATAATGAGATTAATAATTTTAAGATAGAAGAAAATATTGAAATTGAAAAAATACTTCATGACCTTTCTATTCTTCTTTATAAATATACTAGTGAACTAAAGCAAAATATTTGTATTATTGGCAAATTAGATGTTTTATCGGCTAAAGTTTCATATTCTAAAAGTATTGATGGCATTAATCCCATTTTAAATACAGAAAAATATATAAATTTAGTTGGGGCACGTCATCCATTAATTGATAAAAATAAAATTGTTCCTATTGATATTAAATTAGGGCAAGATTTCAACTGTTTAATCATTACTGGTCCAAATACTGGCGGTAAAACTGTATGCTTAAAAACAACAGGATTGCTACTTTTAATGGCATATACCGGCTTATATATTCCTTGCAATGAAAATAGTTCTATCTGTATATTTAAAAATATATTTGCAGATATTGGAGATGAACAAAGCATAAGTGAATCTTTAAGTACTTTTTCTGCTCATATTACAAATATTATCAATATTACTAATAATGCAGATGAAAATTGCTTGATTTTATTGGATGAATTAGGCTCTGGAACAGATCCAATAGAAGGTGCAAATTTGGCAATAAGCATTCTTAATTTCTTTTATAATACTGGTTGCCTTGTTCTTGCTACTACACATTACCAAGAACTTAAAAATTATGCTTTAGTTACACATGGTTTTGAAAATGCTAGTTCTGAATTTGATGTAGAAAACTTAAAACCTACCTATAAGCTGTTGATCGGAATTCCAGGAAAGAGTAATGCATTTGCTATCAGTAAAAAACTTGGATTAAATCAAGAAATTTTAAACAACGCTTATTCTTTACTTAAAGATGAGAATATTCATATAGAAGATATTTTAAAAAGCATTTATGATAACAAATTACAAATAGAACGTGAAAAACAAGATATTGATAAAAATTTGGCTCAAATCCAAACTCTAAGGAAGGAACTAGAAAAAGAAAATACGGGTGTTAAACAAAAAGAAAAGGAATTGATTGAAACTGCAAAACTTGAAGCCAGAAATATACTTTTATCTGCCAAAGAAGAGGCTAATGAAATTATCAAACAACTAAATAATATAAATCATGATTTAAAATCTGCAAATAGTTTAAGAAATTCACTAAATGATAAAATAAAACAATTTGATATTCCTCAAAAAGAAAATGGTAATTTAACCAAATCAGATATTCAGTTAGGTATGTTGGTGGAAGTTATCCCTTTTAATACAATTGGAACAGTAATAAGTTTTCCAAGCAAATCCAATGAAGTACAAATTCAAATGGGAAATACAAAAATGAATATTAGCTTATCTAATTTAAAGAAAACAGCTAAAGCTTTAGCAAAAGAAAATTTTTCTACCACAAAAGTAAACAAAAATAATGGTTCAAAATCAAAATACATTTCTCCAGAAATAAATGTTATTGGGCAAAATGTTGATGAAGCCACTTATATTATAGATAAATATTTAGATGATTGTGCAATTTCTAATATTGCAACTATTAGGATTGTACATGGAAAGGGCACAGGCAAATTACGTGAAGGAATACACTCTTTTTTAAAAAAACACCCTCATGTAAAATCATTTAGACTAGGTACCTTTGGCGAAGGCGAAATGGGAGTAACCGTAGTAGAATTAAAATAAGCTAAAAATCACAGAAGTTTTTTCTGTGATTTTTTTGTTTTAATGTGAATATCCATAATATTGTTGCATTAACCAAGAATAATAGTCAAAAACATCTAATGTTATTGGAATTCCATAGTCAACTCCAAATGTTTCTACTGTTATACTTTTTATAACTGGTGGCTCTATTGGTCTATCTGATGCTATTTTATTGCCGTCCGAATCCTTTGGTGCTTCTGCATTTTCTTCTAATTCACTTTCTCTATATACAACTTTTATATCCTTTATTTTGTTTACTATATCCATTCCTTCTATAACTTTTCCAAATGCCGCATATGTTCCATCAAGGCTTGTATTATCTGCAGTCATTATAAAGAATTGGGCTCCTGCTGAGTTGTAGCCTTTCTTTAATATATCTGCTGATTGGTTTCCATAGCTTGCTCTTGCCATAGAGATTACACCTGTTTCGTGTTTTAAAATATTATCATTATATCCGTTTGCAATGAATTCACCTGGTATGCAGTATTCTTTGTCTTGATCCTCTGCTATTTCTTTTAAATCACTTAGTTTTGGAGCTCCTGTTCCGTCTCCATTTTTAGATCCACCTTGTATCATAAAATCTGGAATAGTTCTATGGAAATTAAGTCCATTATAGTAACCATTATTTGCAAGTTTTATAAAGTTTGCAACTGTATTTGGTGCCATATCTGGATATAATTCTATTTTTATTGTTCCATATCCTTCAACTTCCATTGTGGCTATTGGATTTTGTACTTTTAATGTGGCTTTTTTGTATATTCCATATCCTACAAATCCAATCCCTGCTACTAATAATAAAATTCCTAAAATTAATAAAATTTTAACAAATACTTTCATTTTTTCCTCCTATAAAATCAAATTGTCAAAAACAAATTGTTCTTGCATCCTTTTTAATGACTGTTTAATAGTTCTAGCTCTTACTTCTCCTATGCCTTCAACTTCATCTAGTTGTGGAATGTCTGCTGCCAATATATGTTGAAATGATTTAAATGATTTAACTAAGTTGTCCACTATATTGCTTGGCATTCTAGGTATTTTATTAAGTACTCTATACCCTCTTGTGTATACACCAACTTCATCATAGTTTTCAAAGTCTTGATACCCAAGCATTTTTGCTATTTTATCTGATTTCATTAAATCTTCATGATTTAATTTTTCTATTTCCTCTAATATTTTGTCTGGTAATTTCTTTTTACTTGGAGACATATAATCTTTTACAATTAACAACTCCTCATTTTCTAGGTCGCCAACTAATTCTTTTAATTGAATTTCTAATAATCGTCCCTCATCACCTAATTCAAAAATGGCTCTTTCAACTTCTTCTACCATTTTTCTTACCATTTCAGCTCTTTGTATTGATATTATCACATTTTCTAATGTAACTATATCATTAAATTCGTATTCATTTAATAGACTCAACTTGCTGTCAAATACTTTTTTGTATTTTTCAACTGTTTGCAGTGCTTGATTTGCCTTTGAAATAACTTTTGATGTATCTTCTAATACATATCTTTCATTTCCTTTAAATATTGTTATAATACTTCTTCTTTGTGAAATGCTTATTACCAAGGCTCCTGTTTGCTTTGCAGTACGCTCTGCTGTTCTATGTCTGGTACCAGTTTCTGTTGTTATTATACTAGAGTCTGGAATAAGTTGTGTATTAGCATACAAAATCTTTTTAAAATCAGCACTTAAAACAATAGCACCATCCATTTTAGCTAATTCATATAATCTTGATGATGTATAATCTATGTCTAATCTAAAGCCACCATCTACTAAATCTAAAACTTCTTTTGTGTCGCTTATAACAATTAATGCACCTGTCTTTGCCTTTAAAATGTTTTCCAAACCATCCCTAATAGGTGTACCTGGTGCAATAAGTTTTAGAATTTCTGTAATCATCATACCCTCCTTGTCACTTTTGGGACACACTTTTATTTAAGTCCAACTGCTTTCATTGCTTCAATAACGTTGCTAACACCTATTATATCTAATTTGTATTTTTCTTTCAATAGTTTTTTGTTACTTTTTGGAATTATACACGTTTTAAATCCTAGTTTTTCTGCTTCTTTTAATCTTTTATCAATTAAATTTACTGCCCTTACCTCTCCTGTTAATCCAACCTCTCCTATTGCTAAAGTATCTTTTGGAATACTATAGTTTTTGAAACTTGATGCACAAACCAATACAATACCTAAATCAACTGCAGGCTCTATCAGCCTTATTCCACTTACCACATTTAAATATATATCTTGTGAACTTAAATTTAGCCCTGCTTTTTTTTCAAGTACTGCTACTAAAAGGGTTAATCTGTTATAGTCTATACCGTTTGCTGTTCTTCTTGGCATACCAAAAACTGTTGGAGTTGTTAATGCTTGCAATTCTATAAGAAGTGGTCTTGTTCCTTCCATACTTGCAACAACAATTGAACCAGCAGGATTATCTTCTCTTTCTGAAATTAATATAGAAGATGGATTTGCTATTTCTACCATTCCCTCATTTTGCATTTCAAACATTCCTACTTCATTTGTTGAGCCAAATCTGTTTTTTACACTTCTTAAAATTCTGTATGAAAAGTATCTTTCCCCTTCTAAATAAAGTACAGTGTCAACCATATGCTCTAACACTCTTGGCCCTGCTATATTTCCTTCCTTAGTAACATGCCCAATAATTATTGTAGTAATATCGTTGCTTTTACACACTCTCATTATTCTTGAAGTAATTTCCCTTACTTGGCTTACTGTACCAGCCGCTGATGATATATCTTCTGAATACATTGTTTGTATTGAATCAATAATAACAAGTTTTGGGCACATTTGTAATATATTTTCCTGTATTAGGTCTATATCAGTTTCTCCCAAGAACATAATATCCTCATTATTAATATTTAACCTATCTGCTCTTATTTTTATTTGCTCTGCTGATTCTTCTCCTGAAACATATAAAACTTTTCCTTCTCCAGACATTTTATTGCATAATTGTAAAATTAATGTTGATTTTCCAATACCAGGTTCACCACCAAGTAGCACTAATGAGCCCCTTACTAAACCTCCGCCTAATACTCTATCCAGTTCGCCTATTCCTGTACTTGTCCTTACTTTTTCTTTACCTTCTACTTCTTTTAGCATTTTTGGAGTTGCATTTTTCTTACCTTTTTCTGCACTATTTTTATTTTCTTTTATTATCTTTTCTTCATAAAAACTATTCCATTCATTGCAGGCAGGACATTTTCCCAACCATTTAGCTGATTCATATCCACAACTACTACATACAAATATTGTTTTGTCCTTTCCCATTTTTCCCTCCTTTGTCACTTTTGAGATATTTCTTTTTGTGACAAGACGAACATTGCATGCGACCATCCTAATCCAATTACCCAATTGGATGTCATTGTTTTATTATCTACTTGCTCTGCCAATAGTCCATGTTCATTGCAACTGTTCACTACAAATTTTATACATTCTTCTGCTTTTTCTTTTTCTCCTTTTTGGTTATAATACATTGCCATCCATAATGTAGCTATTGGCCATGGATTTTGCCCTTCCATATAATGGTCTTGCTCAAATCTTAAATATCCTCCTGTATATGTTCTTAATGTTAAATTTATTTTTTCTATTGTATTATTAATCTTTTTTTCATCTGCTGAAAATAATTTAAATGGTTCTACCGCACCAAGTATACTTATGTCTGTTTTTTGATCGTTCAAATTTCTTAATAATGTTTTTGTTTTTTCATCATACAAATTTTTTGATATATATTTTTTTAATTCTTCCATATATTTTCTTATATTTATTTCGTTTTTATGTATATTTTCAAGTTTTAATCTATTATTTGTATATTCTTCTTTTATATTTTCATATATTTCTAGCATACTATTGAATGCCCCATATATTGCGGCAAGTGAATATAAATGTACTCCTTCGTTCATTTCCCATATATCATAACTAATTGGTAGCTTTTCTCTTTCTTTTGTATGATATGTTTCTTCTATTTCATTTTTTACAACATCACTTTCATCTCTTGTGCCTAATATATTATCCATATAAATAAATAAAAACCTCGTTGCCTTTTCACACATTTTTAATGTATCTTTTAAAAATTTTATTTCTTTTGTGTTTTTGTAGTGTTCATTTACACCATATATTACACTTGCTGTTTCATCTATTTGATATCCCCAGCATGGAGCCAGCTTACCATCTGTATAAAATCTTTGCTCCCACATTCCATTTTCACTTTGTGTATTTTTGCAAAATGCTTTATAAAACTTTTCGGTTTCCTTTGTCATATTTAATATGTCTAATGCCCTTGTTACAAACACTGCATCTCTTGGCCAGCAATATGCATATTTTCCACACTTTGTGATATTTTCGTCCACTTCTATTGCTGCAGATATTCCGCCAACTTCTTGATTTGTTAATAATGGAAATAACAATATTGTTCTTTTGTATACTTTATTTAATTTTCTGTTAAATTCTGTGTCTTCTTCTGGCATCTGTAAAGTATCATGGTCTTTAACATATTTTCTCCAATATTTTTTTACTGTTACTTCTTCTTTTTGTGCATCTATTTTTTTTATTGCTTTTATCTGTTCTTGTAAACCTATTTCATTTTTATTTTCTATTATTGATATATACACAACTAATTCTTTTATTTCATTTGGCTTTAATAAACCAATATTATAGCTTATACTAGAGTCTGGCGACATTCCTATATAATCTTTGTCTGCTATTTCTCCACTGTTTATGTTATTTTTAGTATCATTTAATTGATAACTTAACATTTCTTTATTTGACGTTATGCAAAATGCTGTATTGTGTGTATATTGTATTAATGTATTATCTTTTACAACTGCTCCTACCATATTATTATAGTCTGATAACAACTTTGAGTGTATCAAAAAATTCACATTTAATTCTATAGAATTCTTATTTTCAAATGTATATTTTTTTACTAATACACTATTTTTTAGTAATACAAAATCAGTTTGTGTTATTTTTAAATTAAAATATGTGTTTTTAATTTCGGTATTTAAAATATTAGTATCTTCTGTATAATACTGTTGATACATATTGTTAATGTCTTGATGTAAATATATAATCCCAGAATCGTTTATTTTTACTCCTGTTTCAAAGTAATCTATAAATTGCATATAATCAGGTGAAGGATAAATTAGTCTTAGTAATTCACCATTCTTGGAATAGCTGGCTGTTATGTTTTTTCCACCTATTATAGCATCATTATAATATTTATTCTTCATTTGTTTTCCCCTTTAACTTTTTTCAACTATTTTCACTATTTGATTTTCTAATTCTTTTAATCTTTCTGCCAA
>OBJG01000684.1_pt1 | contig 33254 bp, 27 predicted proteins | sample 1517941 | NCBI WGS metagenome assembly OBJG01 (sample SAMN04571712, study PRJEB22368) | human gut metagenome | biome: human gut; material: stool | host: Homo sapiens | place: Luxembourg | collected 2012-09-21
AGAACGATTGCAACTATGCTATTGTCCGATGTAGACCTCAAGTCCTACACGGATACAGCATACCATAACGAAGAGTTAAAGTCACTAACAAGATACCGATTCGATAAGGTTCGTGAAAGAGCCAAGCTGAAGCAGTCAGTGTCCAGACTGGTCACGATTCTGTTTCCAGAACTGGAGAAGCTCGTTCCCTCTCTCCATATTGCTTCGGTTTATGCGCTCCTCAGTGAATATCCCGGTGCAAAACAGATTTCAGAAATTCATCTCACCAAGCTGACAAACCTTCTTGCGACAGCATCCAAGGGTCGTTATGGCAAAGATAAGGCTATCCAGATTCGAGATGCTGCCAGAACTTCCATTGGTTCCGTTATGCCTGCTAAATTTCTGGAACTGAAGCATACCATTAAACTCATTCGGGAACTCACCTCCGAGATTGATGAAATTGAAGTTTCTATTCAGAAAATCATGGATGAACTGAATCCACCGATTCTTTCTATTCCCGGTGTCGGTATCCAGTCAGCAGCCATGATTCTTGCTGAAATCGGTGATTTTTCCAACTTTGAATCTCCTGACAAAATCCTTGCTTACGCTGGCTGCTCTCCATCTACATACCAGTCCGGAAAACTTACAAACTGTTACGCTCACATGGAGAAGCGTGGTTCTCGTTATTTGCGATATGCCCTCTACAACGCAACCAAGTACGTCTGCCACTGGAATCCCGTCTTTGCTGAATATCTTGCCAAGAAACGTGCTGAAGGAAAGCACTACAATGTTGCCTTATCCCATGCCACGAAGAAACTTGTGCGGCTAATCTATGCCTTGCAGAAATCTGGCAAAGCATATCTTGTAGCTGCCTGATTCTCTCCAGAGCCTGAGCCAAATCCAAGAACAACTTAGCTGGCGCAGCGAACCCTTGACAAACCGAAGCATTCAAATGCTATTCTGTTTCTGCGAGGGTTGGCCGGGCTTGCTTTGCTATTCTCTCCGTCGCCCTCGCTGCATTGATTATGGCATTTGAATGCTGTTTGTCAGGGGCAGCGGTCGGCAGACGGATTTTTTCATTTTGGGGCTTGACTTTTAATAGTTAGTCTCTCAAAATACGCTCTTCTTTTCTATCGTACCTGAAAATTTGACTGAAATCAACTCCTTCGGGGGAGAAAATCTCCCACAAATCCAAATTTCATGGTATACTGTGCTTGGAGCCGTGTATGCTCCAAAGAGTGGAAGAAACCCTTCATTTCCCTGGAAGGAGTCTTGCTATGATAGAAGATTACAGAAATGCGCTGCGTGCGGGCCAGCGTGCTTACCGTGCCTGCGTCGCGCGGGGGCAGTCGCCTTATCTGAAAGTCCTGGATGAGATCCTGAACGGTGTGGACATCGTGGCGCAGGAGCCGCTGGGGCTGGTGGACATCCCCGCCGAGAGCATCGTGGGCACCAAGACCAGCGGTCGCCACACGGCGTTTGCCGCCAACTTCATGCCCCTGCTGGATGATGACACCGAGTTCGCCGTCAAGTGGTCGAACCTCTGCGATGCCCATCTGGAAGAGGGCATCCATACCCCCATCATCGCCTACGAATACCTGAACCGGTTCTATGTGCAGGAAGGCAACAAGCGGGTGTCCGTCCTCAAATATTATGAGGCTGTCACCGTCCCCGGCACCGTGACCCGGCTCATCCCGGCCCGGAACGATACGCTGGAAAATAAGATCTACTACGAATTTCTCGATTTTTACAAGCTGTCCAAGGTGAACAATGTGCGCTTCTCCAAACTGGGCGGCTATGCAAAATTGCAGACTTTGGTCTGCAAGGCGTCGGGCGAAGCCTGGACGGACGACGACCGGCTGAATTTTTCGTCACTCTACACCATGTTCAGCCAGCAGTTCTATGCGCTGGGTGGTTCGGCGCTGGACCTGACGCCGGGTGACGCCCTGCTGGTCTACCTTTCGGTCTACCGCTATTCGGACGCCTGCCAGTCCACCCCGGCGCAGGTGCGGGAGAACCTCTCCAAGCTGTGGGATGAGATCAGGATCCTGACCGAGCCTCACGCGGTAACGCTCTCGCTGGAGCCGAACTCCGCCAGCGAGCCGCTGCTGAGCAAGCTGAACATCTTCAGCCAGAAGCCCAGCCAGCTCAAGGTGGTCTTCCTGCACGAATACGACGCCAAAACGAGCGCCTGGGTGCGCGGCCACGAAAAGGGCATCGAGGCCCTCAAGGCGGAATTTGGCGACCGGCTCGTCATCACCAACCGGGAAAACGTGTCCCCGGAGGTGGATGCGGAACAGATCCTGGAAGAAGTGGCCCACGACAATGCGGATGTGGTGTTCACCACCAGCATCCGGATGCGGCCTGCCTGCCTGAAGGTGGCGGCCCAGCACCCGAAGACCAAAATCCTGAACTGCTGCCTGAACACCCCGCACCCGCTGGTGCGCACCTACTACCCGCGCACCTATGAGGTGAACTACCTGCTGGGTATGCTGGCGGGCATCCTCTCCAAGACGGACCGGGTTGGCTATGTGGCCGCGAACCCGGTATACGGCACCCCGGCGGCGGTCAACGCCTTTGCGCGCGGGATGCGGGCCGTCCGGCCGGACGGCCATGTGGTGCTCCGCTGGGCCTGTGTGCCGGTGGAGGGCCAGCCGCTGGATTTCTCCGACCGGGAGGACATCACCCTGCTCTACGCCCGCAGCAGCAATGAACCGGCGGACAGCAACCGCGACTTCGGCCTCTGCCGCCGCCTGCCGGACGGCAGCCTGAAGCCGGTGGCGCTGCCGGTGTGGAAGTGGGAGACTTTCTACATCGGTATCATCCGTTCGATCTTCAATGGCACCTGGGGCAGCGAGGCCAGCGGCAAGGCAGTCAACTACTGGTGGGGCCTGCAGAGCGATGCCGAGCGGGTGGACTACTATGAAGAGCTGGCCGGCGGCACCCGCCAGCTGCTGAACATCATCGAGGAGAACCTGCGCAAGCATGAGCTGGCCATCTTCCCGTCGGGCGGGCTGTATGCGCAGGGGCATGTGAAAATGGTGCCGCAGGGGGATACCTACACGCCCAAAGAGCTGATGGAAATGGACTGGCTGGGCGAATGCGTGGAAGGCGCACTGCCGCTCTACGAGGACCTCAACGTCAAAACGCGCGGCCTGATGGAGATCAATGGTCTGGGCAGCCTGAAAGGGATGCCGCTGTAACGAGCAAAAAATTCAACAGAACGGAGCATTGCGGACGTGAAGATACTTGCGATTTCGGATACCCCCTCCAAAGCACTGTGGGATTACTGCACACGGGAGCGGCTGCAGGGGATCGACCTGATCCTTTCCTGCGGCGACCTGCCCAAGAAATACCTGGAATATCTGACGAATTTTACCTCGGCCCCGATCTTGTATGTGCACGGCAACCATGACGGCAGCTACCGCCACGGCGAGCCGGGCGGCTGCATCTGCGTGGACGATGAGGTCTACGTCTGGAAAGGGCTGCGCATCATGGGGCTGGGCGGCTGCATCCGCTACAACCGGGACGAAGATGCCTACCAGTACACCGAGCGGGAGATGCGCCGCCGGGTGCGGAAGCTCTGGTTCAAGGCCCACCACGCGGGCGGCATCGACCTGCTGCTGACCCATGCTCCGGCAGGCGGCCTGAACGATGGCTTTGACAAGGCCCACAAAGGGTTCGACTGCTTCAACGACCTGCTGGAAGAGTACCAGCCCAGGTGGTTCGTGCACGGCCATATCCACCTGAATTATGATGCAAAACTGCCCCGCGTATGCAGCCGCGGCCGCACGACGGTCATCAATGCGACCGAGCGGTATGAGTTCGAGATCCCGGACCCGGACCCGCAGGCCCGGCACAAATTTTTCTGGAAAAATCCCGCCTTCCCGACGGAAGAATGAAAAAGGAGAAGCCCTATGGCACAAACAGAACAACTGGCCCGCCTTGACGCATTGCAAAAGAAACTCTACGCCTATGCCTGCGCGGAGAATTCCCTCTATCTGGACGCCGTGACGGTGGCCCCGAAGAACACCGCCGAGGGCCGGGGCGTGGCTCTCGGCATCCTGGCCGGAGAGCACCAGAAGCTGATGACCGACCCGGAGACGAAGCGTCTGCTGGACGAACTGGCTGCGGCGTCCAGCTCGCTCGATGCTCTCCACAAGCGCGAGGTGGAGCTGCTGTGCCGCGAGAGCGGGAAACTGGCTCGCATCCCGGCGGACGAGTATATGGCCTACACCGAGCTGACCAACCGCGCCAGCGATGTCTGGCACAAGGCCAAGGAGAACGACGATTTCGCTTCGTTCTGCCCCGTTTTGCAGGAGCTTGTGGATTACAACCGGAAATTTGCGGGCTATTACGATGCAGCCAAGGCTCCCTACGACGCCTTGCTGAACGAGTATGAGCGCGGGGTGGACACCCGGCAGCTGGACGCCTTCTTTGAGACGCTGCGAGACGGCATCGTGCCGCTTGTCCGGGCCATCGGCGAGAAGCCCCCGGTCGACGACAGCTTCCTGCATCTGGAATATCCGGTGGAGCAGCAGAAGGCCTTTGCCGACTACATCATGGAGGTCATGGGCATCGACCGCGGCCACTGCGGCCTTGGCGAGACCGAGCATCCCTTCACGCTGGAGTTCAACAACAAAGATGTCCGCATCACCACCCATTACGACCTGCACAACGTGGCCTCGTCGATGTACTCCGTCCTCCACGAGGGCGGCCATGCGCTGTACGAGCTGGGTATCCGGGATGACTTGCAGTATACCTGCCTGGCCGGCGGCGTCAGCATGGGCGTCCACGAGAGCCAGTCCCGCTTTTACGAAAACCTCATCGGTCGTTCCCGTGCGTTCCTTGAGGCCATCTATCCCAGGGTGCAGGCGTTCTTCCCGGAGCAGCTGGGCGGGGTGAGCGTCGAGCAGTTCTACCGGGCCGTGAACAAGGTGGAGCCGAGCCTCATCCGCACCGAGTCGGACGAGCTGACCTATTGCCTGCATGTCATGGTGCGGTACGAGATCGAAAAACAGCTCATCGGCGGTACGCTGCGGGCAGAGGAAGTCCCGGCCGAGTGGGCCCGCCTGTATCGGGAATATCTGGGCGTGGAGGTCCCCAATGACCGGGAGGGCTGCCTGCAGGACAGCCACTGGTCCGGCGGCTCCTTCGGCTACTTTCCGTCGTATGCGCTGGGCAATGCCTACGGCGCGCAGATGCTCCGCAGGATGGAGCAGGCGTTCGATGTGTTCGGGCAGGTGGCAAAGGGCGACCTCTCCGGCGTGACCGGCTGGCTGCGGGAGCATGTGCACCAGTACGGCCAGCTGCTGGAACCGGCCGACGTGGTCCGGAATGCCTGCGGTACCCTTGACCCGCAGGTGTACCTCGATTACCTGACCCGAAAGTACACAGAGCTGTACGCGCTGTAAGCTGTAAAAAACAAACACAAAAGCGGCACCGGATGCAGTTCCGATGCCGCTTTGTTGTTTCACAGTGGAGCCATCACAGTTGTGGGAACGGATGGGACACAGCCGCTCAGAGAGGGAGCTTGCCGCTGACTTTGTTCACAACGTAGTAAGCAGCTTCCTCTTCGGGCTTGATATACACCTTGCAGGACTGGACGCCGACCTTGTGGGTCAGGCGGTAATCGGCCTTGGCACGGTCTACCAGGTCGGTGATGTTGTACTGCTTGCCGCCGTGCTCAACGTAGACTTCCGGTGCCAGCGGCGGACGGCCGCGATGTGCCGTTTTGCCGGTCTTGGCAGTGGTTTTGGCGGCCTTGTCCGCTTTGGCCGTCTTACGCGCAGTCTTTTCCACAGCAGGAGCGTCTGCGGCGGTGGAGACAACGTTCTTTTTCTCAGACATGGATTCAACCTTCTTTCTCAAAAATATCTGCGCTGTACACAGCGCTGGATGACCCCAATGAAAAGAATCGATTTCAAACGGTCACATATAATTATATAATAGTGACTTCGGAATCATTTGTAAAGAGGTTTTTCGAAAATAGGTCTGATTTCAGCAAGAATCTGCGTAAGAATCTGAAAAAGAATTACTCTTTGCATAGCTCTTCGGCACGGCGGACGATGGGGGAAAGCAGCGAAGAATCCCAATCTTCCGCAAGGACAAATAGATCGTCACAGATCTCCTTCCGGATGCGGTCGGTGCTGCGCCGCTGGGCAAGTGTGAACAGCGCAGCCAGGAGCCGCAGCTTCAGGGTGCGAAGCTCCTCCGGTGCATCCCACAGCCGGGCCAGGTCGTAGTTGTCGGTGTTGCCGCAGCGCATGGTGCAGGTGGCGCAGTTTGGCGCGACCCGGTGCTTCTCGGTCTCGACGATGTCCTGCATCCGGCGCAGAGCGTTCTCGGCGGCATCAGCCCTGGCCGCCTGCCGCAGCCCGGCGGCCAGAACGTGGTCGGTGTCTTCGGTCTTCGGTTCGTTGACGGTGGCGCGCGCCAGCCCGATCAGCGCGCCCAGCAAGCGGTCCCGCTGGCGCTGTGCAGCCGTCGCAGGAGCAGAAAGCAGTGAATCCATAGATCCTCCTTTTGATCGGGGAATTCTCCCCGGAATGGTGCATTCAGTATACACGAAAAACCCGAAGCTGACCAGAGATCGGGCCGTTTTGAAAAAAATATTTTTCCGGCTTGATTTTGCGGCAAAAATAGATTATAATATCACTGTTCTGTATGGAATCAGCCGGTGTGTCGGAATGGCAGACGAGGGGGACTCAAAATCCCTTGTGCGAATAACACGTGTGGGTTCGACCCCCACCACCGGCATAAAAAGGAAGCCCTCCAGCTTGTCTGGGGGGCTTTCTTTTTATCTGCGGCGTGTGAGCGGGTCGAACAGCACGACCCTGCACAGCAGGGGAGTAATCAGCCCTGCGGGCTGTTGCTCAGTGCGCGGGAGACCCCCACCACCGGCATTGCAAGCAGCTCGAAATCGAAGGGTTTTGGGTTGCTTTTCTTTTTATCCCCTCACATTCGGCCCGTCTTCACACGTTTGTCTCCACCGGGAAACTGCTGACGATGTGCTTGAGGGTGTTATAAACGCAGAACTGAAAAAGGGCATCGGAGCTTTCCACGGATCCAAAGGATACGGAAGGTTCCGGCGCTTTTTTGTATCAAAATTATTTCAGGTCGAACCGGACAATGACCAGCCGATACCACAGATACGGCACCATGTTCCAGATCATCCACAGTTCCATCAGGATGTAGTTGGGCAGGTCTTTCAGGCGGAAGGGGCGCTTGCCGAGCTGGCCGGAGCGGAGCAGGGCAAAGGCCTCGTGCATCCCTTTGTCCCAGGCCTCACCAAAGCCCTGCTTGTGGAATTTGTAGCACTTGAGCAGATAGCCCAGCGCCAGCGGGATGAAGTTGAGCAGGAGCATGAGCAGCGGCTCGTTCTTGAGCGGGAGCAGGATGCTGTTGCGGCCGCTCTGCTGGCTCTTGAAGGCGTTGTACTTGACGGCACCGGTGCTGGCACCGCAGATGTGGTAGCATCTGGCCGCAGGGCAGAGCACATTTTTATAGCCCGCATTGTTGGCGCGCCAGCTGAGGTCCACGTCTTCAAAGTAGGCGAAAAAGTTTTCGTCGAAGCCGCCGATCTCGTCCAGGATGCTCTTGCGGTAGAGCGATGCGCCGCCACAGGCCGAGAAGATGCGCTTCGTTCTAGTATAGCGGCTGGCCCGGCGGCCGTCGCCGGTCTTACAGGCAAAGCCCATCCAGGTGACGTAATCCCCGGCGTCGTCGGCCCGTTCGCGGTCGAAGTGGCGGATCATCAGGCTCTGCACGGCGAAGATCCGGGGGTCGGTCTCGGCGGTGCGGATGAGCTCCGCCAGCCACTGCGGCTCAGCGAAGGCGTCGTTGTTGAAGAGCACCACGAACTCGCTCTTGGCGCGGGCGATGCCTTGATTGACCGCATGGGAGAAGCCGGTGTTGCGGCCGTTCTCGATGAGGGTGAAGTTCGGGCGGGTGCAATAGCTGCGGGCCTGCTCCAGACTTTCGTCGGTGGAGCCGTTGTCCACGACGATGAGTTCAAAATCCTGTTCGGTCTGGGCATAGATGGACTCGATGGAGTCCCTGAGCCAGCCCTTGCCGTTGATGTTGGGGATGACGATGGTTGCTTTCATATCTACCTGCTCCTGCAAAGTTTCGGTTTCGTTGGTCCTGCTTGAAAGTATACCATAATCTGCACAAAAAGAAAACGGAAAGAACCAACAGACTTTTGTACGAAAACCACAACAGACAAAAGTGTCTTTTGTGCAATCTGCTCCTGAATTGTGACCAAATCGTGTAAAATATGAGAAAAAAGCTGAACAACTGTTTACAAAAGAGTAACAAGCTGGTATACTTTACGGCAGTGAATAACGACGCGATTCAAGGGAGATGGAACAACGTGGAAACTGCACCGCATCACGCATGGAAAAAACTGTCGGCGCTGCTCATGACGCTGGCGCTGATGATGACGCTTCTGCCTGCGGCTCTGGCCGTGGACTTAAACGTTGACGCCGGGTTCTACTTCAAGCAGAGCCGGGGCGGCACCTGCACACTGGCTTCGGCCGCGATGATGCTGCGCCGCCGCGCTTACTTTGATGGTCTGGACGGATGGGTCGATGTGACCGAGAACAGCATCAAGAGCACGGCGTGGGCCGGCGGTCTGTCCCACAGTTTTACATACAATGCGATGCACGTTGGCTACGCCACCCTTCCTTCCGGCAAGGCGGCCAAGACTGAAGCCCTCATCCGAATCTTGCAGGAGCACCCGGAGGGCATCGTCCTGTATGACCGCAGCCAGCCCCACGCGGTGCTGCTGACCGACTACACGAACGGCGTCTTCTACTGCTCAGACCCGGCGAACGGCGTTTCTGCGGGCCGTGTGCCGCTGTCCAGCGCCAGCATCTCGATCGCTGGGGCGTCCTGCTACTGGTACATCACTTCCGATGCCAACGACGACGGCATCGGTCTGGAAGAGCTGGAGGCCGCAGTCGTGGCCGAGGAGACGGCTGCGGAGACGGCCACCGAGACCACCGTGGTGGAACAGACCCCCACGACGGAGACGACGACCCAGAGCAGCGCGTTGAGCTGGCTGGACAGTCTGTTCCAGTAAAAGATACCGAAAAACCGCCGGGTGCAGATCAGATGCACACGGCGGTTTTTTGTCGGCGCGGCGCGGCTCACTGCCGCAGCTGGGTGCCGGGGAAGTAGTGGGCGAGGATCTGCGAAGCCGTCTGCCCCTGCTCGGCCAGCGCTCTGGCTCCCCACTGGCTCATCCCGACCCCGTGACCGTAGCCTCTGGTGGTGAAGAAAAAGCTGCCGTTCTGATACTGCACCGTGAAGCAGGCGCTCCGCAGGCCCAGCGCCTTCCGCAGCGCCGGGCCGGTCACGGTCTGGCCGCAGACGGGCAGAGAGGCTACATAGCCGGAGGGGGTGAGGGCGGCCTCTCCGAACCAGCCCTCCGGCGCGGAGAGGTCGGGCGCGAGGCCCAGCCCGGTCAGGAGCTGCTGCAGCTGTGCGGCAGAGAACGAGACGGTGTAGATGTAGTTGTCGGCGTTCTGGTCGGTGCTGCTGTCCACCGGGATGAGATAGGGGACGGCGGTGCCCCAGACGTTCTCGCTGGCTTCGGTCTGCCCGTTGGAGATGGCAAAATAGCTGGTCCCGGCGGGGGCATCCTCATAGTAAAGCACCTGCGTCAGGACCGAATCCACCAGAGCCGAGAGCCGGGCGTAGTTGGCCTCATAGGCCGTGCCCCAATAGCTGCGGAGGACGGCATCGGTCAGATAGCCCTGCCGCCGGGCCGGGTCGGCGGTGAGCCAGCCTGCGGCGGGGTCCTGTGCGTGGTCCCGGCAGTAGAGGGCGTAGCTGTGGGCCGCGATGGCCTGGGCTTTCAGCGCCTCGTCCGGCCAGGTGATGGGCATTTCCGCCGCCACGGCTCCGATGAGGTAGTCCCGGCGGGGCACCGACACGACCGCGCCATCGCTCTGGTCGGCGATGAGGAAGGTCTCGCTGTCCCGGTCGGAGGGCGGCAGAGAGGCGGCATCGGGCGTTTCCGGTTCCGGGGCCGCGGCGGACGACGCCGGTGCCGAAGGCCCCAGCACGGTTTTGGCCAGCCGGTATCCGGCCAGCGGCAGCAGACTGCCCAGCACGAACAGCACGGCACAGAGCAGAAAAAAGGAACGTTTCATAGCAGCCCCTCCCGGACAGGCAGTTTCGTTTGAGCCAGTGTAGCAGGAACATGCGGAGAAAAAGCGCAGAGTTCATCTTCTTCTTGAATTTATTTCACAAAAGCGCTATGATAGATATGTGCCATCAGCGCGGATGGCAGGGAAAGGTATAAGAAATTCGAAACAGAAAGGGGAATCTGCGCATGAACTATCAACATGCAGAAGTGGCAACGCTGGACCCGCAGACGATGCAGACACTCTGCGAAGAGTACATTGCCAACAACTACATCGACCCGGAGACCAGTGAGCGGCTGGGGGTCAAGCGCGGCCTGCGCAATCCGGATGGCACCGGTGTGCTGGCAGGCCTGACCAACGTCTGCGACGTCGTCGGCTACAAAAAGGACCAGGAGGGGCATGTCATCCCCATCCCCGGCAAGCTGATCTACCGCGGTGTCAACATCGAGGAGATCGTGGAAGAAGCCTACCGCAACGACCGCTTCGTCTTTGAGGAGGTCATCTGGCTGCTGCTGTTCGGCAGCCTGCCCACCCAGACCCAGCTGGATGATTTCTGTGCGCTGCTGGCCGAGCACCGTGCACTGCCCGATGGCTTCATGGACACCATGAACGCGCCTTCGCCCAACGTGATGAACAAGCTGCAGCGTTGTGTGCTGGGTCTGTATTCCTACGATGAGCACGCCGAGGACCTGAGCCTGGAGAACATCCTGAACCAGAGCATCAACCTCATTGCAAGCATGCCCACCATGATGGTCAACGCCTACCAGATGAAGCGCCGCTATTACGATAAGCAGAGCATGTTCTTCCATCTGCCCAAGCCCGGCCAGAGCACGGCGGAGCACATCCTCAGCACCTACCGCCCAGACCAGAAGTTCACCCACGAGGAGGCCAAGCTGCTGGATATGTGCCTGCTGGTCCACGCGGACCACGGCGGCGGCAACTGCTCCACCTTCACCACCCGTGTGCTGTCCTCTTCGGGCACCGACACCTATTCGGCCATCGCGGCGGCCATCGGCGCACTGAAAGGCCCCAAGCACGGTGGTGCGAACCTGATGGTCAACCGTCAGCTGCAGGATATCCTGAAGCATGTCGAGCACCCCGACGATGACGACGAGGTCCGCGAGTATCTCCGCCGCATCCTCCGTAAGCAGGCGGGCGACGGCTCCGGCCTCATCTACGGCATGGGCCACGCAGTCTATACCATGAGCGACCCCCGCGAGGTCATCCTGAAGAACCGCGCCAGACACCTGGCCTACGAGAAAGGCTTTGAGGAAGAGTACAACATGCTGTGCAGCATCGAGCGGCTGGCCCCCGGCATCTTCGCCGAGGAAAAGGGCAGCACAAAGCCCGTCTGCGCCAACGTGGACCTGTTCAGCGGGCTGATCTACAACATGCTGGGCATCTCCGAGGACATCTACACCCCGCTGTTTGCCATTGCCCGTGTGCCGGGCTGGTGCGCCCACCGCGTGGAGGAGGTCATCTTCGCCAACCGTATCATCCGGCCCGCCTACAAGTATCTGGGCGTGCGCCAGAAATATAAACCGATCGAGGAACGCTGATGAATCCATTACTCACACTTGTTTTTGTTGTAGGAACGGCACTGGCCCTTGGCCGGGGCCTGGATCTGGGCTTCTGGACCGACCTGGAAAGCGGCCTGTGCATCGCCGGTTCGGTCTGGCTGCGGTATGCTGCGCTGGGCATCGCGGTGCTGGTGAGCCTGTTTGCGGGCCGGAAGCTGGCCTGTGAGCCGAAAAACTTGCAAAACCATTGCAAACCGTCTGGCATCGTCACGGCGATGGCAGGGGCATTCTTTACTGCCGCAGGATTTTTGCGCTTCGCCGTTGGAATGACTGGCGCAGGCTCGTTTGTTCGCGCGATACTGGAAATTCTGTGTGGCCAGTGGCTGGCCCGGCTGGCGAAGAGCTGGCTGCGGAAGGACTGGCAGCCGCCCACAAAGAGCATGGCCTCCGGCATCTGGGGCACACTGGTGTTCTACTGGTGCGTTCTGAGCCGCTTCATGGAGAACAGCTCCAGCTGGCACCGCGTTTCACCCACGGCGCAGGTCTGGGTGCTGCTGGGAATGCTCGTCTTTCTGTCCAGTCTGGTGCGGGCGTTCTGGCTGCCCGAAACGTCGGATGGAAAAGCCCTGTGCGCCTCCGGTCTGGCAGCCTTTGTCCTCGGATTCTGCTGGGAGCTGCCCCAGACCCTGACGCTGGCGATGCCCTCACAGTTCGTCCTCACGGCGCTGCCCTCCATCTTTTTTGGTCTGGGCATGGCCTGCCTTGGGACGCTGGGCGTGTTCTGCACCGTGCGCACCGCAGGGCCTGCGGCCAGAAAGAAGTAAAGGCCAGCACTCTGTTGGCTGAATTGCTGAAAACCGGCCCAGATAAGGGACAAAAATCATACAAAAGCCAAAAAGTGAACAAACGAGTTGTTAATTTTTTAGCAGGCACTTGAAACTTTTCGCGTTTTGGACTACAATAAAGATACCGTGAGATTATCCGATGAAAAAGGGTAAGAACATTTAGGAGGTATTATTAACATGGCTGTTAGAGTTGCTATCAATGGTTTTGGTCGTATTGGCCGTCTGGCTTTCCGTCAGATGTTTGATGCTGAGGGTTACGAGGTCGTCGCAATCAACGACCTGACCAGCCCCAAGATGCTGGCTCACCTGCTGAAGTACGACACTGCTCAGGGTTCCTTCTGCGGCAAGATCGGCGAAGGCAAGCACACTGTCGAGGCTACCGAGGATTCCATCATCGTCGACGGCAAGGAGATCAAGATCTATGCTGTTAAGGACGCCAAGGATGCTCCCTGGGGCGAGCTGAACGTTGATGTCGTTCTGGAGTGCACCGGCTTCTACACCAGCAAGGAGAAGAGCATGGCTCACATCCAGGCTGGCGCAAAGAAGGTCGTCATCTCTGCTCCCGCAGGCAACGACCTGAAGACCATCGTCTTCTCCGTCAACGAGAAGACCCTGTCCGCTGAGGATCAGGTCATCTCCGCTGCTTCTTGCACCACCAACTGCCTGGCTCCCATGGCCGACACCCTGAACAAGACCTATCCCATCGTTTCCGGCATCATGACCACTGTTCATGCTTACACCGGCGACCAGATGATCCTGGATGGTCCTCAGCGCAAGGGCGACCTGCGCCGTGCTCGTGCTGGCGCACAGAACATCGTCCCCAACAGCACCGGTGCTGCCAAGGCCATCGGCCTGGTCATCCCTGAGCTGAACGGCAAGCTGATCGGCTCTGCTCAGCGTGTGCCTGTTCCCACCGGCTCTACCACCATCCTGGTTGCTGTCGTCAAGGGTAAGGACATCACCAAGGAGTCCATCAACGCTGCAATGAAGGCTGCTTCTTCTGAGTCCTTCGGCTACAACGAGGATCAGATCGTCTCTTCTGACGTCATCGGCATGCGTTACGGCTCTCTGTTCGATGCTACCCAGACCATGGTCGCTAAGATCGACGACGACACCTATCAGGTTCAGGTCGTGTCCTGGTACGACAACGAGAACTCCTACACCTCTCAGATGGTCCGTACCATTAAGTACTTCGCTGAGAACTGCTAATCACAGCTCTACGCTCAAAAGTGCTTGAGGTGCCGTGCTGAGTAACAGCTTGTGTTGACCTTTCTGGTACGAACATGCTGCGATTGGTACGACAACAGGAACTTGAGTTCTACACCCTTCCTTTTGCGGGTCTCCGTGAGAGGAAGGGTGTTTTTGTTATGTGAACTCCATCATAAACCAAGCGCCCCTTCCGATGTGGTCTGCCACAGGGAAGGGGCGCGTTTGAATGCGGGATATTTTATTTTTTGGTATTTCCAACCCGCATCTTGAAATCCTCATACCCGAACTTTACAAGCTCGCGGCAGGTGCCGGAGGCGTCCATCGTCCAGATGGGCGGAAGGGGCATACCGTTGAAGGTATTGTTCTTGCAGGTGGTGTAGATGGCCATATCCCCGAAGAGGAGACGGTCGCCCTCGGTGAGGGGGGCGTCGAAGCTATAATCACCGATGATATCCCCGGCCAGGCAGGTCGGTCCGCCGAGCCGGAAGGTGACGGCCTTTTCGCCGGGGTCGCCCGCGTTCAGCAGGGGCGGGCGGTAGGGCATCTCGATGACGTCCGGCGTGTGGCAGGCAGCGGACAGATCCAGAATGGCAAGGCTGGTATCGCCGTTGCGCAGGGTGTCCAGCACCGTGGTGACGAGATAGCCTGCGTTCAGAGCCCAGGCCTCGCCGGGCTCCAGATAGACCTGTACGCCGTACTTTGTCTGCGTCTCGGTGATGCAGCGCTCCAGCGTGGGCAGGTCGTAGCCGGGGCGGGTGATGTGGTGTCCGCCGCCAAAGTTCAGCCACTGCATCCGGGGCAGCAGGTCGCCGAAGCGGTCTTCCACGGCGGCCAGCGTCAGGGCCAGCGCGTCGGAATCCTGCTCGCACAGGGTGTGGAAGTGCAGGCCGTCCAGCAGACCCGGCAGGGCCGGGTCTGCCTGCACAGCGGCGTCCCACTGGGCACTGGTGGTGCCCAGGCGGCTGCCGGGGGCGCAGGGGTCGTAGATCGCGTGGCCTTCCTGGGTCGAGCATTCCGGGTTGATGCGCAGACCGACGCTCTTGCCCGCCGCTTTGGCTGCCGGGCCGAATCTGGCCAGCTGGCGGGGCGAGTTGAAGACGATGTGGTCGGCGTAGTGCAACAGCTCGTCGAATGCGTCGGCTCGGTAGGCGGCGCAGAACACGTGGTTCTCCTTGTCGGGCAGCGTTTCCCGGCCGAGGCGGCTCTCATAGAGGCCGCTGGCCTCGGTGCCCGCCAGATAAGGCGCCAGCAGGGGATAGAGGTCGAAGTTCGAGAACGCCTTCTGCGCCAGCAGGATCTTGCAGCCGGTGCGCTGCTGCACCCCCAGCAGGAGTTCGCCGTTGCGGCGCAGCTGGGCTTCGTCCAGCAGATAGCAGGGGGTGGGCAGGGCAGACAGGGCGGTCTCGGAGAGGTTCGCCAGCCCGGCAAAGGGCGGGCGCGTGTCCCGCAGCCGCATCAGTCCACCAGAGCCGGGGCGTGGCTCTCAGAACGGGGCAGGCCGTACTTGTCCAGAGCGTCCAGATACGGGTCCGGATCGAACTCTTCCACCGTGTGGACGCCCTTGGTGGTCCACTTGCCGGTCAGCAGCATGAGGGCACCGCACATGGCAGGCACACCGGTGGTGTAGCTGATGGCCTGCGAGCCGACCTCGCGGTAGCACTCCTGATGGTCGCAGACATTGTAGATATAGTAGGTCTTTTCCTTGCCGTCCTTCTTGCCGGTGAAGATGCAGCCGATATTGGTCTTACCCTTGGTGCGGGGGCCGAGGCTGGCGGGGTCGGGCAGGAGGGCCTTGAGGAACTGGATGGGCACGATCTCCTGGCCGTTGAACTCAATGGGCGTGGTGGACAGCATCCCCACGTCCTCCAGGCAGCGCATGTGGTCGAGGTAGCTCTGGCCGAAGGTCATGAAGAAGCGGATGCGCTTGGCCTCCGGGATGTTCTTGGCCAGAGACTCGATCTCCTCGTGGTGGAGCAGGTACATGTCCTTTTCGCCCACCTGATCGAAGTTGTACTCCCGCTTGATGCTCATGGCCGGGATCTCGACCCAGTGGCCGTTCTCCCAGTAGCTGCCGGGGGCCGAGACCTCGCGCAGGTTGATCTCCGGGTTGAAGTTGGTGGCGAAGGCGTAGCCGTGGTCGCCGCCGTTGCAGTCGAGGATGTCGATGGTGTCGATGGTGTCGAACTCGTGCTTCTTGGCATAGGCGCAGTAAGCCTGGGTCACACCCGGATCGAAGCCGCTGCCCAGCAGCGCGGTCAGGCCGGCTTCCTCAAACTTTTTGGCATAGGCCCACTGCCAGCTGTAATCGAAGTAGGCAGAGAAACCGGCCTCCTTGCAGCGCTTCTCGTAGATGGCGCGCCACTCCGGGTCGTCCGTGTTCTCCGGCTCGTAGTTGGCGGTGTCCATGTAGTTGACGCCGCAGGCCAGGCAGGCGTCCATGATGGTCAGATCCTGATAGGGCAGGGCGATGTTCATCACGAGGTCGGGCTGGTAGCTCTTGATGAGGGCGATCACTTCGTCCACCTTGTCGGCGTCCACCTGGGCGGTGGTGATCTGGGTGGCAGTCTTGGGGGCCAGTTCAGCCGCGAGCTTGTCACACTTGGACTTGGTGCGGCTGGCGATGCAGATCTCGGTAAACACTTCGGGGACCTGGCAGCACTTGTGGATGGCGACGGAAGCCACGCCGCCGCAGCCGATGATCAGAACTTTGCTCATGGTAGGTTTCTCCTTTGTTATCATGTATCGCAGCGCAGAGCGAACGCCTGCGCGTGGTTTCGTCAGACCTGGAAGCCGGGCCAGCCCTTGTCGAGCGCGATCAGCAGCTCCCGCAGGACTTTGCAGGCCGTGGCCGTGGAAACGCCGGTGGTGTCCAGCGTGGGGGCCAGCTCGTTGAGGTCGGCACCGACGATGTTCGCGCTGGTCACGGTGCGGATGGCGTCCAGCAGCTGCAAAAAGCTTACGCCGCCCGCTTCGGGGGTGCCGGTGCCGGGGAAGCAGGAGGGGTCCAGACAGTCGAGGTCGATGGTCAGGTAGACCGGGGCCTTGCTGGCACAGAGCTGCTCGGTCAATTCGGCAAGGCCGGTGAAGTCGAACTTGTGCATCTCAGTGTGCTGGGCTGCAAACTCGAACTCGGCGCGGTCGCCGCTGCGGATGCAGAACTGGTGGATGTGCCCGTCGCCGACCAGCTCGTGGCAGCGGCGGAGGACACAGGCATGGCTGAGCCGGGCACCGAGGTAGTCGTCCCGCAGGTCGGCGTGTGCGTCGAAGTGGACGATGTGCAGGTCCGGGTACTTCTTCACGGCGGCCCGCACGGCCCCCAGCGTGACAAGATGTTCGCCGCCCAGCAGGAGCGGGAACTTGCCGTCCTTCAGGACCTCTTCGGCGCGGGCTTCGATGTCGGCCAGCGCCGATTCGCTGGAGCCGAAGCAAAGCTCCAGGTCGCCGCTGTCGAAGACGTCGAAGTCGGTCAGGTCGGCATTCTGATAGGGGCTGTAAGTCTCCAGACCATAGCTCTCGTGCCGAATGGCGGCCGGGCCGAACCGGGCACCGGGGCGGTAGCTGGTGGTGGAATCATAAGGCGCACCGTACAGCACGATGCTGGCGGCGCGGTAGCTGCTGTCGCAGCCGATAAAGGTCTCAACGTTGGGTTGCATCAGTGTTCCTCCACTTCCCGCAGCATCTCTTCGAGGAAGGCGGGCAGATAAAATGCACCGACATGGAGCCGGGCGGTGTAATAGCGGGTGCGCATGTTCAGTGCCTTCCAGGCGTCGGCATCGAGGTCGTCGATGGGGTGATATTTCTTGCTGGCAAAGCCGAACAGCCAGTACCCGGCGGCAAAGGTGGGGATGTGTGCCTGATACACCCGGCTGATGGGGAAGGTGGACGCGATGCGCTTGTGGCTGCGCTGCATGGCGCTGGCGTCCTCGGCGTAGAAGGGGCTGCCCTGCTGGTTGACCATGATGCCGTCGGCCCGCAGCGCATTGAAGCAGCTGCCGTAGAACTCGCGGGTGAACAGGCCCTCGGACGGGCCGAACGGGTCGGAGGAGTCCACGATGATGAGGTCGTATTCCTCTTCGCACCGGCGGATGAACTTGAGCGCGTTCTCAAAGTAGATGTGCACCCGGCGGTCGTCCATCCGGCAGGCGTTGCCGGGCAGATAGGCGCGGCAGGCCTCCACGACCTGCGGGTCCATCTCCACCAGGTCGATCCGCTCCACCCGGTCGTAGCGGGTCAGCTCCCGCACCACGCCGCCGTCACCTGCGCCGATGACGAGGATGTCCCTGGCCTCCTTGTGCACGGCCATGGGCACATGGACGATCATCTCATCGTAGATGAACTCGTCCCGCTCGGTCAGCATGACGTTGCCGTCCAGCGTGAGCACCCGGCCAAACTCCGGGGTCTCGAAGATGTCAATGCGCTGATAGTCGCTCTGCTTGGAGTAGAGCTGCTTATTCACCCGGATGCTGTGTTTCACATCCGGGGTGTGAAATTCCGAAAACCAAAATTCCATGTTTTCCTCCTCAGGCCAGAACGTTCAGGTGTAAAATGTCGGGGTCTTCCGGGCCGGTCATACTGCAGCCCTTGGCCTTGGCGTACTCGATGTAGTTCAGGATCTCCTTCGTGATGCGCTCGCCGGGGGCCAGAATGGGGATGCCCGGCGGGTAGCACATGACGAACTCGCTGCAGACCATGCCCACGGTCTCGCGCAGAGGCAGGCTCTTTTTGGGCGCATAGAAAGCCTCCTGCGGGCTGGTGGCCACCACGGGGTCAATGTATTCCTGGCTGAGCAGGCCGGTGCCGTCGGTGCGGTAGCGGCGCTTGATCTCGGCCAGTGCGCTGACCAGCCGCTCCACTTCCTGCGGGCGGTCGCCGATGGAGAGGTAGGCCAGGATGTTGCCGATGTCGCCGAACTCGATCTGGATGTCGTACTCATCGCGGAGGATATCATAGACCTCGATGCCCGCCAGGCCGATGTCCAGCGTGTGGACGCTGAGCTTGGTGGTGTCGAAGTCGAAGACCGAGTTGCCGTTGCACAGCTCCTTGCCGAAGGCGTAGTAGCCGCCCACCGCGTTGATCTCCTCGCGGGCATACTCGGCGATATCGGCCACCTGGTGGAAGACCTGACGCCCCCGCTGGGCCAGATTGCGGCGGGAGATGTCCAGGCTGGACATCAGCAGATAGCTGCCGGAGGTGGTCTGGGTCAGGTTGATGATCTGCCGCACATAGCCGGGGTGGACGTTCGGCCCGATGAGCAGCAGGCTCGACTGGGTCAGGCTGCCGCCGCTTTTGTGCATCGAGACGGAGGCCATGTCGGCCCCTGCGGCCATAGCCGAGACCGGCAGCCCGCCGCCAAAGTAGAAGTGGGTGCCGTGGGCTTCGTCCGCCAGGCAGAGCATCCCGGCGTCATGGGCCATCTTGACGATGGCACGCAGGTCGCTGCAGATGCCGTAGTAGGTGGGGTTGTTCACCAGAACGGCCACGGCGTTGGGGTGCTCCCGGATGGCCTTTTCCACCTGCTCCCGCTTCATGCCCAGCGAGATGCCCAGGCGCTTGTCCACCTCCGGGTTCACGTAAACGGGCACAGCGCCGCAGAGCACCAGCGCGTTCAGCACGCTGCGGTGCACGTTGCGGGGCAGGATGATCTCATCGCCCCGCTTGCAGGCGGTCAGCACCATGCTCTGCACCGAGCTGGTGGTGCCGCCCACCATCAAAAAGGCGTGGGCCGCGCCAAAGGCGTCGGCGGCCAGTTCTTCGGCCTCCCGGATGACCGATACCGGGTGGCAGAGGTTGTCCAGCGGTTTCATGCTGTTCACATCCACGCCCACGCACTGCTGGCCCAGAAAGGCGGTCAGCTCCGGGTTGCCCCGGCCGCGCTTGTGGCCCGGCACGTCAAAGGGCACCACCCGCATCTGCCGGAACTGTTCCAGCGCTTCGTAGATGGGTGCCCGGCGCTGGTCCAGCCGGAACCGTGTACGGTTCTCACTCATGTTCTTTTCCTCCGTCCCTGATCCCCTGACAAACAAAAAAGCGCAGGACCAACACCCAAAGGTGCAGACCTGCGCTTTGCAAAAAGCGTTTGAATGTGCGCACAAATCCCCCGGCGGCGAGCCGGAGCCGGACGGTGTGCAGGATCCAAAAGACGGGATGAGGAGAGTCTATATAGCAATTACACTTTTACTACTCTTATTGACCGTTTCACAAGTCTGCGCAGCGGGTGCGCAATTTCATGGCTGTAAAGGAACCAACTTATAAAATTCGAGCTCTTAACTCGATCAATAATGGCGGCGATGCCGCCGGTCGGCAGTGGACCCGGCTGTCCGTATGGCCTTAGCCCCGATGGGCGGTCCCAGGTAAATTGCTTTGAAAAGACTCCGACATGCTTTGTCTCTCAAAATCGAATGTTATCTTATCATGCCGGTTTCGTGCTGTCAATCCTTTTTTGAGAAAATGTGAAAAAAGGAATGAAAAAATACAGATTATGGAGAAAGCGGCAGGAACCGGGCAGACCAGACGGATTTGGTGCTTTTCGATACGCTTTGGCGGCGCAGATGGGGCAATTCTGCGTGAAAGGGGGTGTTTCGCGCGTGAAAGGCAGGTGCAGGGGGCGGGAAAATGTGGTACAATCAAGTTGCAAGGGGGGAGCGTAGCGATGGAGCTGCGGATCGCGATCGTTGAAGACCAGAAGTTTGAAGCCCAGCAGCTGGAGCGGCTGCTGCGGCAGGCGTGGGGAGATCCTGTCGTCTGTGACCTGTACGAGAGCGGCGACGCATTTTTGCACAGAGCCGCCGCCGGGCCGTATGCTGTGGTGTTCCTGGATATCTGCATGGAGGGCACGAACGGCATCGCGACGGCCCGGCAGCTGCGGGAAAAAGACCCGCATCTCCTCATCGTCTTTGTGACCTCATCGCCGGAATACGTGTGGGAAGCCTTTCCGGTGCATCCGTTCGATTATCTGCTCAAGCCATATAAAGAGGAAAAGATCCGGCAGCTGACCGCCGAACTGCGGCGGGTGCTCTGCCGCCAGGAGCCGGAGCTGGAGGTGCGTATCGCCCGCCAGACCGTGCAGCTGCCGCTGAATAAGATCCTGTATGCGGAATCCCAGAACCACTTCGTCCGGATCGTGACCGACGACGGCGAGTGCCGGGCCGCTGCCACCTTTGCACAGGTGGAGCAGCAGCTGAAGACGCAGGAGAACTTTCTTGTCTGCAACCGGGGCCTGCTGCTGAACATGGATAAGGTGCTGCGGTTCGAGGGCGACTGCATCGAGATGCTGGACGGTGCCCGGCTGCCCGTCCGCCTGAAGGATAAAAACAGCCTGTTTGCGCAATTCACACAATATCAATTCCGCCACATGCAGCGGGAGTTCTGAGAGGAGAAAAACGCCGTGGATGCTGTGTTGTTCGGACGCTACTTTCTCGAATTTGCATTGTTGTATCCGGGGGCCTATCTCTGCCTGGCCCCGCTGCGGGACCACCTGAAGGACCCTAAAACGACCTGCTGGATCGCGGGCGGTGCCCTCACGGCGCTGTGCCTTGGGTGTGCAGCGCTGTGCACGATCTTTGAACTGCCCAGCAACGTTTTCCTGCTCCCCATCCTCATCGTCTCGTTCCGGCTGCTGCGATGGCGGACGGAGGGAGTGACCGTCGGCCAGACGGCCTTCCTGTTCTCGATCTCCGCTGTCATGCTGGCGGTCTGTTCGCTGATGGCCGTGGTGCTGAACGCCCGCGCCGAGACCGGCAACCAGCAGGAGGCCAATCTGGTCTCCACAGCGCTGCTGGCGCTGGGGCTCTCGGCGGTGCTGAGCGTCCTCTTCCATTTCACAGCCGTCCGGTGGAGCGCATGGCTCTTGCAGGAATATCACGGCGAAGCGTTCTGGCAGTCGGCGTGGCCGCTGCCGGCCATCTATGCGGCCTTCCTCATCTTCTGCGTCCCGCTGGACCCATCGGTCGTCCTGCTCAACCGGATCATGATCATTGCGGTGCTGGCGGTGTCCATCTCGCTGCTGGGCATCTTCCTGCTGCTGTACGAGATGTACCGGGTGGCGCAGGAGTACACCCGGAACACCCAGCTGGACCGGGAAAACCAGCTGCTGGGCGTGGAATCCCGCCGTTATATGGAGCTGCGGGAATACATGGAGCAGACCCGCCGCCTGCGGCATGATTTCCGCCAGCACCTGCACGTCATCTCCGGCCTGACCGAGGCCGGGCAGCTGGACGAGCTGAAACACTACCTCAGCCAGTACGAGAGCGAGCTCAGCGAGGCCCGCCCCACCCTGTGCGCCAACCCCGCAGTGGATGCGCTGGCGGGCCACTACGACCACGAGGCCCGGCAGAAGGGGGTGCCCATCGAATGGAAGCTGGAGCTGCCCGTTCTGCTGCCCATGCCGGAAGCCGACCTGTGCATGATCCTGGGCAACCTGCTGGAAAATGCGCTCGATGCCAGCCGGAAGCTGACGCCGGACCAGCGGCAGATCCGGGTGATGGTCCGGATGCTCAGCCCTGCCATGCTGGGCATCGTGGTGGAGAACCGCTACGACGGTGTGCTGAAAAAGCAGAGCGGCATCCTGCACTCCACCAAGCACGAGGGGATCGGCATCGGGCTGGTCTCCATCGAGACCGCCGTCCGCAAGTACAACGGCGATCTGACCGTAGAAACGAAGAACAACGTCTTCCGAGCCAATGTGCTCCTGAATTTATAACGAATCGACAACGCATCAATGAAAAATTGGAGGATCGACACGATGAAAATGACACGACGCAGCTTTCTCAGCGCATCCGCATTCACCCTGCTGGCCTGCGGCCTTGCGCCTGCCGCCCATGCGGAGGAGACCAACAGCCTGTTGACCGGGCTGCTGGGCAGCAAGGCGGAGACCGCCCTTCCGCCCAAGCCTCTGACCGCCAAGGTCGTGGATGCCAACCCCTTTATGGGCTTCAGCGAGTCCAACATCCACCACGACTGCTACAACACCGACTCCACAGATGCCGTGCTGCCCATCGGCATCTGCCCGGAAGTCAATGTAGCGATGGAAAAGGTCAACCCCAATGCCTCTCCGGCCATCTTCTTTGACAATTTCGACAACCCCATCAGCCCGTTCCTGGGCGGCCTCGCCATCCGGGACCTGGATGCGGAAGAGGTGACCACGCGGGGCTTCTTCTCGCCCACCAAGCACGACGGCGGCGGGTATGTCATCCAGAGCTCCTATTCGTTCGTGGACGGGCGGAACCTCATCGTCTGCCCCACCAGCCACAACCACGTCCTGATGCTCCGCGCCGCCGACGAGAACGGCACCCCGCTGCCGGTGTTCGAAAAGGTGCTGGACATCGACATCAAGGCCGCAGCCGAAAAGGTGCTGGGCAGAACGCTGGACCAGAAGCTCCTTTCCGTCGTCTTTGACTACGAGGGCAACCTCTGGTTCGTGACGGGCGGTTTCCGCATCTACCCCAGTCGGGGCCAGCAGGGCGCGATGGGCTATGTCTCCCATGCCGCCATCGAGGCCATCCTGGCGGGCGGCACGGCCGACCTCGACCACGAAGTCCACGTCTATGCGCCCATCGCCGGGGAAGGTGCCGAAAACGGCATCGCCGCCTGCAAGGAAGGTGCAGTCATCCTGACGAACCTGGCCTGCTACCTGCTGCGGGCCAACAACGGTGTGGAGGTCGTCTGGCACACCGGCTACAACAGCGTGGGTGCCAAGGACAGCCATGAGGGCGACGCCACCACCGGCGGCGGTCTGGCCTGGGGCAGCGGTTGCTCGCCCTCCCTCAGCCGGGACCTGGTCTTCTTCACCGACAATCTGGATACCGTGAGCCTGCTGGCGCTGGATATCCATACCGGTGCCATCGTGGCCAGTCTGCCCGTCATCGACGAGCTGCCCGCCAACATGCCGGTCTCGGTGGAAAACTCCGCCATCGTCTACGACCACGGCACCGGCACCATCAGCACCATCGTCTGCAACTGGTTCGGCGCCGGCAGCCCGAACCTCGCCAAACCCGACAACGATTCCTCCATCCAGAGCTACGAGAACATCTACGATCGCAACTGGCTGATGAAGGGCAACAGCATGATCATGCCCGGCATCGAGCGGGTGGATACCATCCGGACCGGCGACGGCTGGACCATGAAGAGCGTCTGGTGCCGCGACGACCTCAGCGACACCTCCATGATGAAGCTCTCCACGGCCACCGGTTATATTTACGGCTTCGTGCAGGATGTGGACAGCGGCATGTGGCAGTACATCGTGCTGGATTTTGAGACGGGTAAGACCGCCCTCACCGTGGACGTCGCGTCGCTGTACGGCTACAACAACATGGCCATCGGCATGTATGCCGGGCGGGACGGCAACAAGCTGTACTGCCCCACCGGCTACAAGGAGCTGCTCCGTTTGCAGGACCGCTTCGTCTACCTGCCGGAGATGCCCTACCGCAAGGTGGACCTGGATAAGACCCGCCGCACCGTCGTTTCGGCGGCAGAATTTGCCGCAGCAGGCGGGCAGGGCACCCCGGCGACCTGGCTGCACACCGTCACCTTCGACAACCTCCACCCTCAGACCATTGCCGCCATCCGGGTCAACGGCCTGACCGGCAAGGCCTCCGACTACAAGCTCTACGCCAAGGGCACCGACGGGCAGTATCACGCCTTTACGGGCAGCTGGTCGCTGGAAAATACCTCCGGCCGTCTCCGCGCGCAGAAGGTGTATGAGATCCGCTTCGCCCTGCAGGACGGCGGCGACTTTGACCTGAGCACGGACGCAAAAGAAGTGACCGCAGCCATCCTGCTGGCCCGTTGACCCCCTGAAAACAGTCCTTCCCTCTTCTCGTTTGAAAACCGCCGTCTGCTTTTGGATTCGTTTGAGCAGACGGCGGTTCTTTTTGGTTGCACTTTGGCGGCAGAGCCTTTGAACGCTGCGTCCGGGGACCCTCGCGGACCGGCCCGAAACGAAAATCAAACAGAAATTTCACGATTTAGGGGTTGTGTTCCGGGGTGCAAAATGGTATGCTTGAGACACTTTGCAGCTTCCTGCGGGAAATTTCAGGGGAAGGGAGCGTCTGATAGAAGATGCAGAAACACACAAAACAGTTGATCGCAGCCGTTGCGCTGCTTCTCGTTGTAGCGGTGCCGCTCGCACTGCACATCGCAAACGCAGACCCCACCGACGAGGTTACAGCCAGCGCTGCGGCCAGCAGCTCGGAAGAGCAGGCGGAAGTGCCGGTGTCCTCCAGTGCGGCCAGTGCCGCAGACTCCACCAGTGAGCCGGAGCCGCAGCCGGAAGAGGAGCCGGACGCCTCCTCGGAGGAAGCGGACAGCAGCGCAGAGAGCGGGGACGCAAGTGCGTCCTCGTCCGAAGCAACCGCTTCGTCGGCAGCTTCGAGCCACGCCGCTTCTTCGAAGCCCGCTGCACATTCGGCGGCGTCGTCCCACGCGGCATCGTCCTCGCATTCGGCCGCATCGTCTCATGCGTCGTCCTCGCATGCGGCGTCGTCTCATGCAGCGTCGTCTTCGACATCGGCCTCGTCTGGCAGCTCGCATACAACGGAGACTACGGATGCAAAGGTCAATGCGTATGTGCGGCGGCTCCGGAACCTGCAAAAACGCAGCAGCAAAAAACTGTATCAGACCGCAAGCAGTGCGTATAGTGAATATATGGAGCACTCCGTAGAAGAACGAAATCTGGCGTTGAAGGTCTCCATCGTGCTGGGGAAGACGATGGAATTGACCAAACTGCAGAGCGAATGCGACAAGGAGTTCAAGGAGATCGTCACGGAGCTGCGCCAATACCTGCGGGAAAATGGTTACGACCAGAGCATTGCAGATGCTGCGGAAAAAGAGTACAAAGAAGAAAAAGATGCGATGATCAAGGAACTGACCAACGTGACCTACAGCCAGGTGACCGGCAAGGGCGAAGGCGGCAAGTGGCTTCAGGAACACGCGGACATGGGCCAGTAAGACCGAACATCAAACAAACGCGCAGAGCGTGTTTCCCGAAGCGGGGGAAGCGGCTCTGCGCGTTTTTCTGTACGTTTGACACTCACAGCAGCTCCGGCAGCTGCCGGAGCACGAAGTGGTTCTTGCGGAAGGTGAGCAGCCCTTCATCCCGCATCCGGCACAGCTCCTTGGAGAGGGCGCTGCGGTCAAGGTTGAGATAGTCGGCCAGCTGCTGGCGGTTGAAGGGGAGGTCGAACTCCATGCCGCCCGCCTGAACGGCCTGACTGGACAGGTAGGTCAGCAGCCGCCCCCGCACGGTTTTGGGGGCGGTGCAGAGGATGCGGCGGGAGAGGGCGAGGTTCTTTTTCATGGAGACACGGAGCAGATTCCGCAACAGGCGGTCCTGCCAGCTGTGCTCGGCGTGGGGGCGGGAAAGGGCGGCCGTGTCCAGAAACAGTACTTCGCAGTCTGCCGCCGCGAGGACGTCCACCATCAGCGGCTCCCCGCAGAACGCATAGGTCTCGGCAAAGGCCTGCCCCTCGTCCACCTCGCTGAGGATGCTCTTGCTGCCCCAGAGGTCGATGCTCTCGATGTGGACGGCACCCCGCAGCACGATGCCGATCTTATGCACGGTGTCGCCGGTGCAGAAGATGGTCTGGCGGCGGGCAAAGGCTTTCCGCCGCAGGCAGCGGTCGTGCTCCATCTGGGCGATGTCGGCCTCGGTCAGGCCCTGAAACAGAAAAATCGAGTGATAATCCATAAAAATCCCTCTTTGTGGTTACAACAACCGAATCTTTGCTGTCATTATAGTATACTGTGCACAGAAAAAGCAAGGAGGATTCTCTTATGATTCGAAAAATCATTCACATAGACGAGGAAAAGTGCAATGGCTGCGGTGCGTGTGTCACGGCCTGCCACGAAGGGGCCATCGGCCTGGTCAACGGCAAGGCCAAACTCATGCGGGACGATTACTGCGACGGCTTTGGCGATTGCCTGCCCGGCTGCCCCACCGGTGCCATCACCTTTGAAGAGCGCGAGGCTGCGGCGTATGACGAGCAGGCCGTGCTGGAGAACAAGCAGAAAAAGGCCGCTGCCGCTGCTGCCCCGGCACACTCCGGCTGCCCCGGCCACCAGATGCACCAGTTCGACCGCAAACCGGCCCCGGCCCCTGCGGCAGGTGCCGCGATGCCCTCCCAGCTGGGCCAGTGGCCCTGCCAGATCAAGCTCGTGCCCGTGAACGCGCCCTACTTCAACGGGGCAAAGCTGCTCATCGCGGCAGACTGCACGGCCTACGCCTATGCGAACATCCATCAGGAGTTCATGCAGGGCAGGATCACCCTCATCGGGTGCCCCAAGCTGGACGCCGTGGAGTACAGCGAGAAGCTGACAGCCATCCTCTCCCAGAACGACATCCGGAGCGTGACGGTGCTGCGCATGGAGGTGCCCTGCTGCGGCGGCCTCGAACACGCTGCCGTGACGGCCCTGAAGAACAGCGGCAAGTTCATTCCCTGGCAGGTGGTGACCTTCTCCATCGACGGCCGCATCCTGGACCGATAAAAGAGAAAACAAGAGCTGCTGCACGGTGGGTGCAGCAGCTCTTGCTGTTTAAGAGACGGCTTTCTGAAGCACTTCTGCAAATTTCTCCAGTGCCTGACGGAGCTGGACGAAGTTGTCCACATCGGCGTCGCTCATCCGGGAGGTGGGGGCCACCACGGCAGTCTCAGCGGCGGTGACGGTGCCGCTGAGCGAGATGCGCACTTCGTGTTCGGGGATGGTCAGCAGGATGTGGAGCGGCGTCGTGCCGGAGAACAATTCCTTCAGCGGCAGGCCGACGATGCAGGTGAGGCCGGTCTCCCCGGCGGGCAGCTGGTAGTAGGTGTAGCCGTCCAGCGCCCCGGCGGGTGTGACCTTTTGCAGGGCTCCAAGCCCCAGCGTCAGGTTCGTCACGTCCTGCATCTCCACGGCGGAAAGCTCCACGCCCAGCAGGGAAGCCAGCTGGGTCTGGGAGATGTAGCTGCCCATGGACCAGTTGGGCAGCACCAGCCCGGCCAGAGGGGCTGCAGCCACGATCTCTCCGCGCAGGTAGGTGTAGAGCTGCCCGGCGTCGTACAGCGTCTCGTTCGCGTCGATGTACACCCGCGTGAAGGCGGAATTGTTCTTCTGGGAGGTCAGCGTGAACTGAAATCTGCCGGGCGCATACTGGCCGGAGACGGTGCCCTGCGTGGCCCCGACCTGTTCCAGCACCCCGTACAGCGCAGGTGTCCGGGAGGCTGTGGAGGTGACGGTGTAGCGGAAATCGAAGTCCGCTCCGGCCTGGATGGCCTTGACTTTGCGGGACAGCAGACCGTACACCGTGCCGCCCGCCGCCAGGCAGAGCGCCAGAAGGCAGAGGACCACCACGAGGGCGGCACGGCCCCGCTTGTTGCTTTTGGGAGCAGTCATGGAAAAACCTCCTTTATTTCGAGCAGGCGTTCACGAACGCATCGAACAGGCCCTGCATGGCGGGGTCTGCGTCGCTGAGCCACTCCGGGTGCCACTGGACGCCGAGGCAGAACCCCGCGTCCGGCTTTTCGATGGCCTCCACGATGCCGTCCTCGCTCAGCGCGGCGAGGGTGAAGCCGGGGGCGACCCGGTCCACGGCCTGATGGTGCTGGCTGTTGACGAGCACGGTGTCCTGCCCCAAAATGCGGGAAAGCAGGGTGCCCCGGCGGACGGTGACGGTGTGGACTTTGGCCCAGTGACCGTTGTGCGGCAGATGTTCGAAGGGCTTGATGTCCTGATACAGGTCGCCGCCCAGCACGGCATTCATGACCTGGATGCCCCGGCAGATGCCCAGCACCGGTTTGTCTGCGTCCAGAAAGGCGCGCAGCAGCAGCGGCTCGGCTGCGTCGCGGAGAAGATTCGGCTCGCCGCAGGCGGGGATGCGCTCCTGCCCGTAGAACTTCGGGTCCATGTCGCCGCCGCCGGGCAGCAGCAGGCCGTCGCAAGTCAGGGCGTCCTGCACCGCCTGTTCGGGGTCGCTCAGCTCGACCCAGCGCATCCCGGCTCCGGCGCAGGCCAGACTTTCAATGTATTTGGATTGTGCCACGGTTGGCTCCGAGTCGGTGCTCATCCGCGGCATGGCGATCACAACACGCATATTCAACTGCCTCATCTTTTTTTGTTAAAACAAAAACCCGGAACCATCGGTTCCGGGCATTTTGGCGGAAAGATGGGGATTCGAACCCCAGAACGCTTTTGACACGTTACACGATTTCCAGTCGTGCGCCTTAGACCAACTCAGCCATCTTTCCACATCTTCGGTTTTCAGCGTTTCGGGCCGTGGCCCTCAGCGCTCCACTATAATACCTGAAAGAAGCACTTTTGTCAAGGATTTTTTCGAAAAAATTTCAGAAAATCAAAAAATGACACAGGCTCGAAGAAGAAATTCGGAAGGAAATGCCGCTGCCCGATAAATCCTCTTGACGCAAGCCCCAAACGGGACTATGATGAGGGCAGAGAGTGCGCGGAATGGGAAATTCCGCAGGGATTGGAATGTAAATAGGAGGACGATCACAATGAATTATTCAGACGTTTTGAGCAATGCCCGGCAGAACATCGGCAAGTATTGCAAGGCCTGCCCGGTGTGCAACGGCGTGGCCTGCAAAAACCAGATCCCCGGCCCCGGTGCCAAGGGCGTGGGTGACACGGCCATCCGCAATTATAATAAGTGGGCCGACATCCGGGTCAACATGGACACCCTGTGCGAGAACGGCACCCCCGACACCCATGTGGAGCTGTTCGGCAAGAGCTTCCGCCTGCCCTTCTTCGCAGGCCCGGTCGGCGCGGTGAACCTCCACTACTCGGACGCCTACACCGACATGACCTATAACGATGTGCTGGTCCGCGCCTGCGCGGAGAACGGCATCGCTGCCTTTACCGGCGACGGCACCAACCCCGACGTCATGACCATGGCCACCCAGGCCATCGGCGCGGCAGGCGGCTGCGGTGTGCCCACCATCAAGCCCTGGAACATCGACACGGTCAAGGCCAAGATGGACCAGGCCAAGGCCAGCGGCTGCTTTGCCGTTGCCATGGATGTGGATGCTGCCGGTCTGCCCTTCCTGAAGAACATGACCCCTCCGGCGGGCAGCAAGAGCGTGGCCGAGCTGAAGGAGATCGTTGCACTGGCAGGCCGTCCCTTCATCGTCAAGGGCGTCATGACCGTCAAGGGTGCGCTCAAGGCGAAGGAGGCCGGAGCGGCCGCCATCGTCGTTTCCAACCACGGCGGCCGTGTGCTGGACCAGTGCCCGGCGACGGCAGAAGTCCTGCCGGAGATCGCAGATGCCCTCAAGGGCAGCAGCGTGAAAGTTCTGGTCGATGGCGGCATCCGCTCCGGTGTGGACGTTTTCAAGGCACTGGCTCTGGGCGCGGACGGTGTGCTCATCTGCCGTCCCTTCGTCACGGCGGTCTACGGCGGCGGCGAAGAGGGCGTCAAGTGCTACATCGACAAGATCGCCGGGGAACTGGCTGATACGATGCAGATGTGCGGGGCACACTCCATCAGCGAGATCACCCGCGAGATGGTGCGCATCTAAAGGTGATATGTACTCTTTTGCGCGCCAAAAGAGTACCAGAAAAGCCGCGCTGAGAGGCTCGGCGATGGCGAAGCCATGAAAGCCCCTGCGGGGCTTTTAAGCCGACGTCCGGTTTGCGAAGCAAATGCCGCGTGTTTAGCGCGGCAAGGACGGGAGGCACGGCCAAGGGGCTACTCGCCCCTTGGAACCCCAAAGAAGGAAACAAACCCCTGAAAATCGGGAGATTCCCGCCTGCGGCGTGAAGAGCTCTTTCCGATTTTCAGGGGTTTGTTGATTTGCGGCGCTGCCGCAGATTCGCGTATTATTTCAGCGTCCCATCCAGCACTTGCTGATAATACCACGGTTTCGGGGCGCGGAAGACTTTGCCGGAAAGGTCGGCGAAGTCGGGCTGGGTGAAGCGGGGGAGGGCAAGTTCCCAGGCGCAGAGGGCCTGATACTTCAGCTTCAGTTCGCGGTTGGCGGAATTGTTGCCGTACTTGCTGTCGCCGAGGATGGGGCAGCCGATGCTGGCCATGTGGGCGCGGATCTGGTGGGTGCGGCCGGTGATGAGCCGGACCTTGAGCAGGGCCAGACGGCCGGAGACGGCGATGGTCTCATACTGGGTCTCCACGTCCTTGGCACCGGGCTGCTTGTCCTCCACGATTTTGACGATGCCGCGGTCGGCGTCCTTGAGCAGGTAGCCGCCGAGGGTGCCGTCCGGCGGCACAGGGCGGCCGAAGGTGACGCAGAGATAGGTCTTTTTGACCTCGCGGTTCTTGATGACCTCCAGAAACAGCTGCTCCGCCTCCGGGGTCTTTGCGAGGATGACCAGACCGCTTGTGCCGGTATCGAGCCGGTGGCAGAGGGCGGGGGTGTAGAGGTCGTTCTCCTTATACTCGCCCTGCTGGTTGAGGTAGAGCAGCGCGCGGTTGAGCAGGGTGTCGTCCTCCGGGCCGTCCACGGCCAGACCGGCGGGCTTGTTCACCACCAGGATCTGCGGGCAGTCGTAGATGACCTGCGCCGGGCCGCGGGCGTTCTTCCAGGCCGGGCCTTCCACCCGCTTGTCGGCGTCCAGCACCTCGTCCAGAATGAACAGCTTGATCTCGTCGCCTGCCATCACGCGGGTGGAAAGCGGCTGTTTTTTGCCGTTCAGCTTGATCTTGTTCTCGCGCAGGGCTTTGTTCAGGCGGCCCGGATTCAGCGCCGGGAACTGCTGCATCAGATAATTGTCGAGCCGGGTGGGGGCAAGACATTTTACTTTTACGATCTTCACGGAAATTTTCCTCTCTATCTTGAAATAGAATGCGTCTTTGAATCGTTTTTATTGTAGCGGAACCGAGCCGTTCCGTCAAGCGAGCGGAACGGAAAAATTCCGGGGTCCTTTTTTGTGAAAAGCGTGTATCATCGGATGCACAGAAAGAAGGGGTTCGTATGAGATTCTATTATAAAGTATGGATGCTTGCTGCGGCTCTGGCCGTCGGCGTAGGGCTGGCAGGCTGCGGGGCGTCCGCTTCTACGGCCAGCAGCCCGGCGGCTTCGAACAGTGCTGTGCCCGCTTCGTCCCGTGTGCAGGAAGAAGGCGTTGTGGAACCTGTCGGTAGGTTTACCATAGAAGACGTGACGAAAACACCGGACACGATCACATTCGTTTCGGCGGATATTGCTTCTGAGGTCAAGGACGGAACCGTCACAGCCCGAATCTACAGCTATGATGCCTACGAGAAAGCCGACATCGATGCGCTGAAAGTAGGCGATAAAATTCGGCTCCACGTAGAATATATGACGGGAAATCAGTATGCCGAAGTGGAAGTGACCAGCATCGAGAAGAACGATCCGTATCATGCTGTAACGATCAACGGTGGAATCGAACAGGAGGGTGGTCTGGACCTGATTTTAATGGATGGTTCGGAGTATTACCGTACCATAACATTTGATGACTATCCGGTTTACTATGAAGTCGGTGAAACAGAACTGAGTCTGGCAGACGATGTGGTGCTGAAAGACAGCTCCGCTGACCCGCAGGCCGATGCGGTGGAGACGACCGGTGCGCAGGCTGTGGCGGCTGCAATCAATGCGGACCCGGACAACTGGACGGTGTACAATACGACCCTTGTAGTACAGGAGGGCAAAATCATGGAAGTGCACCGCATCTGGGTGCCGTAAGGGAACGCGCAGCCTGCCCGACCTGCCAAGGACTCTCCCTTTGGGAGAGCTGGCGCGAAAGCGCCTGAGAGGGGCTTGACAAATGCCGCAACCATGCTATAATCTGAATTGAGCGCAAAGGGGAGATTTGCCCGTTTGTGTGGAAAAACAGATTATGACAGATGGCAACGATGGGGTCAGAAAAACAGACGATGCCGCCCAGAGAGAACGCCCGCTTCGGGCTGCAAGGCGTTCCGGCAGAGGGTTTTTCAAGCCGCCCCGGAGCTTCCGGCGAAAGAAGCCGGACGCAGCGCAGCGTTACCGCGCACAAAGCGGCAGGGGGCAGAGTCTCCTGCAATTTGGGTGGTACCACGGAGCTTTCACACAGCCTTCGTCCCTTTGTTGGGGCGGAGGCTGTTTTTGTTTTCGCCTGTCATAAAAATACTGCGTCCGGAGGAGGACGCCGGAAAAACCACGAGGAGAGATACAGTTATGCAATGGACCGGTTTGAACGAACTGCGCGAAAAGTACCTGAGCTTCTTTGAAGGCAAGGGCCACCTGCGCCTCGACAGCTTCCCGCTTGTCCCGAAAGATGACCCCAGCCTGCTGCTCATCAACAGCGGCATGGCCCCGATGAAGAAGTGGTTCCTCGCACAGGAGGAGCCGCCCCGCCACCGCGTGACCACCTGCCAGAAGTGCATCCGCACCCCGGATATCGAGCGCGTCGGCATCACCGCCCGCCACGGCACCTTCTTCGAGATGCTGGGCAACTTCTCCTTCCAGGATTACTTCAAGGAAGAGGTCATCCCCTGGGCATGGGAGTTCCTGACCAGCGACGAGTGGATGGCCATCCCCAAGGATAAGCTCCACATCTCCGTCTACGAAGAGGACGATGAGGCTTACGACATCTGGACCAAGAAGGTGGGC
>OBJG01000721.1_pt1 | contig 31813 bp, 42 predicted proteins | sample 1517941 | NCBI WGS metagenome assembly OBJG01 (sample SAMN04571712, study PRJEB22368) | human gut metagenome | biome: human gut; material: stool | host: Homo sapiens | place: Luxembourg | collected 2012-09-21
GACGCGGCCGCCGCTTCCTTCGATTCCGAAGCCGAAGCTGCCGAAGATGCGGCCGCCTCCGCCGAACCGGACGCCGCCGTTTCCGAACTTTTGGCATTGGTTTCGGAAGTTTTGGCCTCACCGGCCGCAGCCTCCGCCTGCGACGCAGAACTGTCAACAGCCGCCTGCTTTTCATCTGCATTTGTGTTGAACGCCGTTGTTGCCGAAGCGACAAGAGTGTTGATCTGATCAATTGCTTGCTCGGTAACAGCATCCAGCCGAGCGGTAAAATCCTCTATCGAAATATCTTTCCACGTATTGGCCACAACAATGTAAAAAAATACGCCGACAGAGTCTGTTTGTACCGTATCTGATTTGCCGTAAATCGCCGAAACTGCCGAATTCTGAGTGTTGTCGTACGCACTTTGGCGATAGCCCTGCTCCGCAGATCCCGAATCGTTTGCACCGTAGACATAAAGAACACGCCCGCCGCCGGCGCAGCTCGAATTAACTCCCGGCAAATCATGGCGGTGTCTGTGTGTATGCTGAATGCTCGGAAGCCCTGCCGTCCGGTCAATACTGTTAGAAGCGCCGCCCTGCAAATAAGCGTCGCCCAGATAAGGCAGCCGAACCGATTTTGCGCTTTCGTCGATAACATAGAACCCGCAAAATCCGTTAGCGGAGAGTTCCGCGGTATATTGCTGTTGAGTCTTGGCATAACGGGCATAAGCGGCATTTGATGCCCCGAGCCGTTTATATTCCAGCATCTTTTCCCAGAAGTCAGGATAGCTCGTATCGCAGTTTTCAATCAGGTAGCCCTGTTTGAATTGAGCCGAATTGAGCGGCAGTAACCCGCTGAAATCAACAGGATGGTCAAATGTCAGAATTGACGTCGGCGGCAATATTGACTGCTGGTTGTTTTGCTCGACCCAGCTGGTGCCGATCACTTCCGGATTGGTGATAAAGTTATCTGTATTATTGGCTTTAGTTGACCTCAACCATTTGGCCGTGACATTGTTTTCGTCCGGATAGTACCATAAAAGTGCGTTTTCCGGATAGCCGCCGATAGCATCCGATACCGACTGATTGAAAGTATAGGTTCCGCCGTTTTGGGTGAAAAAATAAAACTGGCTTACCAGATTTAATATGCCGTTAAAGTCCTTTCCTTCCGGCGGCTGCCCGCCGTTTTTTTTCGGCATCATCGTAATCGGCGGAAAACCCTCTTGAATGCTGGCCAGAAACGAACCCGTCGGCTCTTCAGGAATGGTATTTTTTTCACCATTATAAGCAAATGCACCGGATAAAATCTGTGGCATGGTTAAACTTTCCATTTTTTTCTCCTTTATAAAATCCCGTCCCAAAAAACGCCCTGATTGAACGGCTGGAAGTCCGAACCATAAAAACCAAAGGTGTTTTCTGTGTCAATTTGATAAATTTTTGTGCCGACGCCGGCCGGACGCGGCAATACGTCTTGTGTTGTAAACAAATACGTTTCCCAGTCGTCAAGAATAAAATCGAAAACAAAAATCTGCACTGTCATATCCAGATTGTCGAGCAGATAGGCGTTGCCGCGGTCTTTGAACAGGTTTTGCAAAAAGACGTTCATTGACAAAATATCACCCTGCCACGTGGTGCCGAATGCCCGGATTTTGATAATCTCCCGAAACTGATCGTCGTTCAGGGTGAAAATCTCCCCGTCCTCACCGGTAAAATTGCGGGTGATTTTGAGCATTTTTCCCCAAAACCAGTCGAGCGCTTCCGGAATACAGGTATTATAATCCAAGATTTCTTTTACAAAAGTTTCCGAAATATTGCCAAAGTATTTATCCCACACGGCGGCGCGGCGCAAAAGCAAATCCGACCCGTTTGTATAGCCGAACTGTTTCTGCAAAGTATTTAACGTTACTTCCTTAAACATTTAAGCAGCCTTTGAAACGGTTATGTTGCTTTCATCAAGACTTGCAACCTCGGAAATGGTAGTCGTGATGTAATCGGTAAAATCGCCGCCGGAAACAAGCGCCACTTTCACCGACAACAGGTTGATCTGATTGAACCCGGCGAGGCTTTGCGCCAAAACATTGCCGGAAACGGTCTGCTGTATCTTAAAAGGATTGTCCGCCACCCATTGCATGACAATGCTTTTGATCTGCGTTTCCACATCGGCCGCAGTATAGGCGTTTGCCTCGTATTCTATCTGTAACTTGATTGGTACGACCGCCGGCCGCTCAATCCGATACTTGTAAATGTAATCAACAGAGGCGTCGTAAAACTCTATCTCGGTATTGCCGTTTACACCGGCGCCAAGCGTCTTCTGCCCGGCAATAACAGTTGCTATATCCGAGGAAGAACCACCTAAAACACATATATATATAGAATGCGGCGCAAGTGTTATGTTATCGATTTCAAGCGGTTCATCGCCATAGTTTTCTCGACCCAAAACGCTGATAACGCCGGAAACCGACGAAATATTATCAACAATTGCGCCCAGAATGCTCCGCGCCCGTTTGTTTAGCCAGTTTGCCGTGATCCGGGTGCGAAACTCGTTGTCGTTTTCCGTGGCAAAGCCGATAATTCCGGCCGTTGCATTGTTGATGCCGTCCCAACCTTCAATCACCGTTACAATCGTCGTCAATGTTCCTGCCGGACAGGGAATTGCCCCGGTTTCCGCACATTGAAATTCAGCCTCGACCGTACCACCTTCACCGATTGTCACGGTATCCAAAAGCGCATAGTGATAGGTGCCGTCGGTTGCCAGCGCCCCCTCTTCGATAACAGTATTTGCCGTACCGCTTAAAGTGGCCGTTACCACCGTACCGACGCCCTGTTTGCGGTAGTATCCGAAAAAAGCCGCCGCCACGTCCAAAGCCTGACCGGTTGCCGTATAGACCGAAAAAGAATTGGCAATATTGACAACTTCGTTCATCGCCTTTGTTAAGGTCGCCGTATCGTTTGTGATCATCTGCCCCTGAAAGGTGCTGCTCTCTAAGTTAATATTTGCCCCGAGCGCGCCTTTGTAGGCCTCTTCAAAATCGCTTTTGATTTCAGAGGTATCAACCGTGATGACCCCCTGATTTGTAACAGAAAAAAGGCTCATAATTCAAAAACTCCGTAAATGCTTGATATTTCCGCGGTGATATTCAAAACGTTGTCCGCGCTTGAAGTGGAAAGCCGGTTGATTTGCACAATCTCGCCGTTATCTTTTATCCGCCGGCGAATCATCTCTCGCACGCCGTCAATGCCGCCGGTTTTGCCCAAAACCTCGTTGAAATAGTCAATGCCTTCTTCCGTGTTGTACGGATTTTCTCCCAAACAAAGGCCGACACGGGTTTTTGTATCTTGTGCACAGGCGTTGATGCCCTCATTAACGGTCAACGAACCGTCAGCAAACACCAGATTGTTGTGCTCGTCTAATTGCAGAGTTTGCATCTTTCCTCCTTTATTTAGAAAACACGACAGCAGAACCGGCAGTGATAGTGCCCTGGTGCGTATTAGGATTAACCTCAACCGTGTCGCCGATCCGCGCCACGCCTTTACCGCCCTCGCCGCCAAGGTTAACCGCCATTGCCGTGACATTTGCCGTATCGGCCGTGATGTTGGCGGTTTGCGTGTTGATATCGACCGAAGTAGGCAGCAGGGTGATGGTTGTTTGCTGATTGGAAATAACCAGCCCGTCGCCGGCAGAATTGAACGAAAGCGGCAGGAAAAAACCGTCTGCCCAGTTGAATTGCCGTAAACTGCCGACAGTTGACTGCGCTTTTGTGTTCTTAAAATTGGTAATATCAAATTTGCAGGCTATCAGCAGCCCGATGTCGCCTGCCGCCGGTTTGTAGGTTATTTTGCAGCCGTTGCCCTCAAACTTCATGACCGGAATTTTGTAAAGCGTGTTGTCCGCGGTGATCGGAATTTCCTCGTTTTGGGTGTTTATCTGCCTTATCAGCGGCAAAACGTCGACAAAAGCGTTGTCCTCACTGACTGCCGCCACTTCTACCGGTTGAACGGTGCCGAGAAAAGAGTTGAGATATTGGCGCAAAAAAAGCTGCAAAACACCCGTGTCCGTTTGCAGCTCCGCCGGATTGTATGCCGGAATATTATTGCTCATCGATAAAACCCTAAGCCTTCCTTCATCAAATTAAGACGCGTTATCCATTCGCTGCCGCGGGTTTGTCCTGCATGCGATAGAGTGGAAATATAAAAATCATAGCTGCTCAACTGCGGGTATTTCAAAGAGTTCACTTTGACCCGCTGCCCCGTCTGATACGACGGATTAAGCCGTATTGTGATAATCACGCCGGTCGGTGTCGGTTCGGGAACGCCGATGATCTCCGCCTGCGGAATGGTGAGTTGCGGCAGTTTTTTTAAGCCCTCGTTTTGTTTTTTGACATAAAGCCGCCCCTTGCTTTCAAAAATATCAAGTCCGGTTGCCTGCGACAAAGCGCGCAATCCCATGACCGCATTTTGATCGCGCAACAGAAAGTTGCTTATGGTTACCGTATCGTCTATGTCGGAAACAAGAACAAGCCCCAAGTCCGTCCCCAGTTTCCGCGCTATTGTGTTGACAGGGGTATCGCCGGCGTAGGTATAGCTTTTAACCTTTGTCAGCTCAGAAAACATCGACATCGCTTTTAATGTTATGGAGTAATCCGCCTTGCTTAAATCCGGCCTTGCTTCCATAATCGTCCCGTCAAAAACAACGCCTTTGTTGCTACCCTCATATCCGGCCTCTATCACCAGACGGTTTTGCACCCAGTTTTTGACCCATTGCGTATTCGACGTCGCCAGGCTGAACATGGTGTCGGTTTTTAACCCGCTTATCACCACGTTTGCTTCGTTTAAGGCGCCGCTCACCGCCTCAGAAGTATTGAAAGTAAAGGCGAGTTCTTCCGTGAGCGTGTTTTTCAAAACGCCGTCATAATACAAACTTGCTGTTAATTTCCTTGTCCGCCAGTTCATTGCAAATTGAAATCCGTATCATAGATAAGTTGATAGCGGCTGTTAAATTCCGAATATTCGGGATCGCTGTTGCCGTAGAGGTCATAGAAATAAAAATTGCCGGAGACGACCTGCGAGAGCATCAACGGCATCCGATTGATACAGCGGCGACCGTAAAACTGCACTTCGCCGTCAATCGTCAAATCCATAATCAGAGAACCGTCCGCCATGGTGCGGAGCGCCACATTGACCGTATGGATTTCTCCCTCTGCATCGGTAATGTTGGCCGAAACTTTGCTGTTCGGTTCGTTTATCAGGTTGATTGCCGTTCTTGTCATGAGTTCCACCATGCCTTTATGTCTGTTGCCAAAGTCTGGACAATGCCACCGTCCTGCGTGTCTTCGTCGGAGGCGCTGCGGTTAAGTTTTCCGTCCGTTCCGAACAAAAGAACCTCGTCAAAAGTCATGTCCGCTTCCAGAAGATTATAATTGTCCGGCGTTTCCGTGATTTCAAAACTTGACAAAGTAAAGCTCGTCCTCAACCCCGAATTGCGGGTCTGGATGTTTACTCTCTTCATTTGCCGGCATAGTTCGTTCAGCTGCTGGCGGGTGGTTTCAATCAGGCTGACTTTGTCCTGTCCGAAGATAGAATAGTTAATACCAAGCGCCCCAAGTCCGACAGTGCCGTTTTTGGATATAATGCCTTTTAAGGTGATCTGATCGGGGTTTGAATATTTGTAATCGGTTATGTTTATACCCGATTCCGCCGGATATTGCGTAACCGTGGCCGAACCGTTGTAGGAACATTCCAAAATCGAGTCAAACTCCAGATAAATCTTGCGGTCGCCCTTCTCGTCTGTTCCATAGATACTGTAGGTCGAGTTAGCCAGCTTATCGGTAATGCTGCTTAAAAAGTTGAGTTCCATTATAACATCACTCCTCCGGCGTTATTCTGCGCCACCGACGGTAACCCGCGGTTTCCCATTCGCTCCATATCCCGCACAAACTGCCGTGAATCGGAAACATTCGGCAAAACAGCCGAACCGACATAGACCGTGACATTGCGGCTGTTGTCGTTGGTCGCAGCGTTGCTTATCCTTGTTTGCGCCAAACTCGGCTGATAGTTGGGGGCGTTTAACTGCGGAATATACTCTATCGGTTCGGAACGTTTGCCCCACCCCATAAAATCAGCGAACTTGTCGCCAAGCCGAGCTCCGCCATCGTTAATTCCTCTGATTATTTTTTCGTAAATCTCCCCGGCACCTTTGAAAAATTCGATAAAAACATCAAAATTTTCAACCACCCAGTCATATAAGTCTTTGATAACTCCGGCCAGAGCGCTGAAAAGCTCTTTTGTCCCGGCAATAAATTGCTGCAGCCGCGGGCTTTCCGACAGATAATCCTTAAAAGCCTGACTGACCTTATCCCAGTTTTGCCACAGGAGATAAGCCGCACCGGCGGCGGCCGTAATGCCCACCGTTGAAAACGAGAAAACCGAACCGAACAAAAAGCCCGCGGTTTTTAAGGCCGGCGAAAGCAGCGTTACCGCACCCAAAATGCCGACAATGCCGGTTTTAACCTCCGGTGAAAGAAAGGCGACACGCTCCATCCCGGCGCTGATTTTATCCAAAACCGGCGCCAGCTTTTCCAAAACCGGATAAGCAATCGCCTGAAAAGCCTGACTGATAGTGGCAAGGGAGATTTCCATGCCCCTGAGGGCTTCGGATGCTTTCTCCGTCAAAACGCCGAACTCCTGCGCTTTTTTGTTGATTTCGGCGTATTCGGCGTCCGTCAGTTTCAACATCCGCATAAACGGCAGGTTATCAATGCCCAGCATATCGACCACTTTTTTCTGCGCATCGGTATTAAGGGCGCCGAAATTCTGCCTGAGAGCGTCAATAGCTCCCTGATAATCTTTGTTAAACAAATTGGTGCCGATGACGGCGGAAAGCTCACGCAACGCCCCGGAAGAATCAAACTTCAACTGGTTGGACAGATTTTGCAGCTTATCAATCGCACCAAGGGCATCGTCTGTACTGCCGCCCAAAAGCGAAAACGCATTGGTAAAAGCGCTTACCTTTTCAACCGGCAAATTCCAGCTCTCGGCCAGATTTTGTATTTTTAACGCCTCGTCATAAACATTGGTCAAACCTTTGATACCGACGCCGCCCAGAGCCAGCCCGCCCAGCTTGGCAATAAAATTGTTCTGGATCTTGTCCGCGGTTTTGGCAAAAGCCCCCTGCAACCCGTCAAGCTGTTTTTTGGCATCTCCAACGTTCAGCCAAATGTTGATAATGGCATCAGAAAACATACTCATTTTATTTTTCCATTAAAAAAGCCCCCAAGCGGGGGCATGTCATTCATTTTTTTGCTTTCTTTCTGGATAACAAGCTAACAATTCCTATTCCTGCGGTACTGATAATACCGACAGCAAGTATCGCTTTTACTAAAAACTTGGCAACCCACTCTTCCTTCAAATGCAAAGCATAAGCTGCCAAGGCAATCACAGACAAGAACAAAACAGCTCCGATTATTCTTCCAATATTAACCGAATTTATGGCTTTTTTAGTAATAGCAAATTCATTTTTCTGAGCTTCTATGGCCTTATCTTGTTCCGCAACCGCCATTTGAACAATAATCTCTGCAAATTTGCCGTTTATATCATTATAACATCTCAAAATTTCAGGCGAAGGAAGCGGTCCTTGTCTGATTTCGATATGATGTTCTTCTTTTTTATAAGCAACTTTACCCGAACCCGGCTGACTAAGCCGACTAAAAGAAACATGCGCAGGTGTTTTTTCTTCTACAGTATTTTGTTTGCTTTCAACCGCTCGTTTTTCATCGGTTTTAACCACACTTTGAGGATGCTTAAATTTTCTGTTGTTCTTTTTCATAGCTTTTTATCGCTTTATTCAGATAACCACCGACATTGCTCCAATAACCGCCGATTCCGGATTTTTGATCCTCTTCCTTGTTTTTCCTTTCAACGCATAGGAAGTCCAAGTAATTCATCAGCATAAAAGCACTTAACCCAAAAACAACCCCGAATAAAATGCCTTTGGTATTATTTGAAATTTTCATCATCATATCTCCCTTTAAGATTATATAATGACTTTCATAAAAAAATCAACGATAAAATCTTTTATCAAGATTCAACGGGAACAACTCTTCTTAAATTTCCAAATTCAGGAACTTTACGGCTTATGGACTTTACATCTGGCTTTTCCGTTTCAATATAGTCTATCATTTTTTGTCGGGCTTCTTCCGTGGGCAAAAAATATAATATAGTATCTATGGCATCTTCATCGTCCCAATATTCAGGATATTCGGATAAAAGTTCACAGAGCCTTGAAGAGTTTGTTGTTTCTTTATATTCTTTACCGCTCACTATTACTTTCCTTTATTTATTTCAGCAGCAAGTTCAAGAATTCTGTCTGTATCTGTTTCTCCGGCATCAAGATAGCGCATAAGCTTTTTTTTCTTTTCATCGCCTTTTACAGAAACAAGCACGCCTCCGATAAAATCAGCATCATCCCATATATTTTTGAGACGGTCATAAAGAACCCGCCCGAGCTCCGTCTTGAATTTACTTCTATCAATCATAAATCCCATCTATATCTTCCTTTTCAATAATGATATATTCATTAAAACCATTATTTTTTACTGTGTAATAATGATTTCCGATAGCTTTTTTGATTATCTTCTTTTTTCTTTGCTCTTTGGTGAGATTATTGTTCAGCTCGTGCATAATTTTACCATACTCTTCTTTTGAAAGGCTGGCAACCGGTTTTTCACTTTTCCCGGAATTGCCCCCGGTTGATGAAAACTTGCCCTCTCCGTCACGCGGGTGGTTTTCCTCTTTCCATTCGTTGAACGTGGCAAAGCGCGTGTCAATTTTGATCAGACGCGCGGCCGTGCTGATGGAAATGACAATCATTTTGCTTTATCCTTTGCCCGGTTACAGGCTACAATTTCGTTTTGTGCGCGGACATAAGCGGCCAGATTGGCAAGATACAGGTCGCCTAAGTCCATCTGTTTTAACTCGGTTATTGAAACTTCCGGTTTTAAGATATTCCCTATGCAATTTGAGAATCCGAAATCGGAAAAGCCGACTTCTTTTCGAGAATGGCGAGAAACGGCCGGAAGACTTCGGATTCTTTCATAAAAACCTTTTGATGCTCCAAAATGGCAAGCCCCAACTCAATAACCGCCAACGGATTTTGAAAATAAGTGTTGACTTTTTCCAGGCTCATTGTGTCAACGGCATTTTGCCCGCTCGCATCCAAAAGCGTCGCCAACGGAAGCAGATCTGCCAAAAAAGGTTTGATTGATTTATCTTTGGAACTGACATAGCGGTCGACAAAATCAATACCGTCAAGCGCGTCAAAAAGGCGGACGGAAAACGTCAGCTTTTGCCCGTCCAAATCTTTGATAGTTATTTTTTTTATTGTTTCCATTGAAAACTCCGAAAAAAAGCCCCGCCGACGATTGCCGGCAGAGCTTGACTGTAAAAAATGTTTATTATATAAGAAAAACATCCAGTGTTGCAGCACTGGATGTTTTGTTAACTCAGAAAGGGGTTAAACCCACCTTTAACCACTTCATGAGTTAAAGGTAACCTATTTTACATAAAATGTCAATAGGTTTTGGGTTTTCCCCTTTCCAACCGCCTGTAAGGGCTGAAAGGAAAGTCATGATAATAAAATTTATTATTATCATTCGGAAGATCCGAATTTTCTTGTCTGTTAAAAGATAGACGAGAACAAGGGAGTTGTCAAGGATTGCTTGACAACTCCTTTTTCCTAGGCCGGCATAATCACACGGTCAAAGAAGGTGAACTGATAGGTTTTGTCCTGCTGACCGTCGTCCAAATTGGCGTTGTCGCCGCCGTCCACCTCGGTGATGGTGCCGCCGGTATAGACCGTTTTGGTTCCGGTGGTGTTGTTGGTTACCGTCATAACTACCGTATAATCGGACAAATCCTTGCCGTACTTGGGAGTTGTCAAATTGATCAGGTTGTCAAGCGCCAGCCTTGAGTTTGACGTCGGCAGCAGAGATATGGTACAAACATACATCACCGCTTTTTGATTGACGACGCCTTTGGCATCCGCTCCCAGACGGGCAACTGCCGGCTGCGGGCGTTCCCACTGTACACCTTCCGCACCGAACCCCTCAAGTTTAATATAAGGAACCAAAGGCAGCGCAGTTAACGTATAAGTTAAGTTCTTAAAACCGACTTTGTTGGTTGAAATATCTGTCATGTTTTTACGCTCCGTAAATTCTGTTGGTAATTACCACTTTGTTAACCACCCCGCCGCAGAGATAGCAGGCCAGAATGCGAACCCGGTGCGCGGCAATGTCTTCCGCTGTCAGTTCCTGAATCTGGTAATAATAACCGTTGTCCGCAACGGAATCTGCCGCCGCCGAATTGCCGGTTGCCGTAACAATGCTGTTGCGGTCGGTGTCGCTCAACGTTCCGTTATAGGCAATAGCCCCGTTTGTCTGCCCCTGCTCAAAAGACGGTGCAATGATCGAGGCCATGAAGTCGCGGGCATCCGTTCCCTGCAATTTAAGCTTTTCAAGGCTGATAAAGCCGTTCATGATACGGGTTTGAAGGTCGTTTTCAAGCCAGCTTTCATTGACCTGTACGTCTTCCGTGCCGAAGCTGCCCTGCATCAAACCCATACCGTAAAGAACCTGTTCTTGCTCGCCAAAGCCAACCGAATAGACATAGGAAATGCAAAGGCTGTCCAGTTCTTCGGCAAGGCTCATATTGGTTTTGCCCTGCTGATAATCTACAACGGTGCCAAGTGTCGTAATCGGCGTATAACCGGTTGCCGGCTGGAAATTGAAGTTGATCGCCCCGTTTGCCACATTAAAATCAATCGCCGCGCAGATAGCGCAGTCAAGCGCGTGTACAAGCTCATTATTAGGATCGTAACAAACGACATAGCCGGTATAGGACAACGAGGAAAGAGAAGATTGCAGCGCTTTGGCCGTTTCCAGATCGGAAATGTTGAAAACAAGACGGTTCAGTGTATTAATCGTCTGTTCTCCGCCCAAGACGCCCTGCAGCCACGCAACCGCAGCGGTGATGCTGTCTTCGTCCAACTCCTCGTTGGTGGTAATGGAAAAAGCCCCGCTGTTGGCCTGAAGCATACGGTCGCAAAATTCGGCGTAGGTTTCAGCATTGGCTCCTTGCGACAATACCGCATCGGAAAGCCCCAACATCGCGCTGACGTCCGTGCCGGTTGTTCCGGCCGTTACCGTTCCGACGCTAGACTGTTGTCCGGTTGAACCGGAATTGATAATAAAAGCATTGACCGTTGTGTTGTAGTCAACAGTTGCCGCCGTATAGGCCTCGCCGCCGCCGGAATTGGCCCGAATAGCGGTCTGAATGACAGTAGCGGCATCAGAATAGCTGGTGATTGAACTGAAATCGACAACTACCTCAAACTGCTGACTGTCAAGCGTAATACCGAAAGAGCCGTTACTGACGGCTTTTAAGGTTGCCACCGGTTCGGGCTTGGAACCTTTAATAAAAGCCGCCGCCGCTTCTTTATACCAGCGGGCAACCAGAAGTTTCTGTACGCCGTAACCTGATTTTGAAAGAAAGCCGAAATACTTTTGCGCAAACTGATAATCTGCACCTTCAGAACCAAGTTCGGCGGCAAAGTTAGTTAATGCCGACATGCCGGAATAGACCAGATATTTGTCGCCGCTTGAAATCAGCGAGTTGGTTGTCGCCAAAAGAGCGTGCTTTTTTTCGGTCGTAAACGCAGGCGCAACAACCGAGCCGGTAATCGGTACAAATTTATAAAAAGGTAAACTCATTCTTTTTCTTCCTTTTGTTAAGCGTTATTGCCGCGGTTTACGATTTTGACCGTGGCGGTTTCAATAACCGGCGAAGTTTGCTCCACCGTATCGACTATAAAGACCTCGGCGTCAAAATTGTATCGCCTTAGCCATTGTTTGTTTTCCTGCAAAAAGCTTAGGTTGCGGATGGGAGAAAGCTGTTTTAAGTCCGCCGGCCCGTATTTCTGCGCCAGATTGACCTGAAGCGTCTGTTTGAACACGGTCGCGTTGTAAAAAGCGTTTTCCCCGTAAAAGTCAATCTGCACCCGGTAAATCCGCTGCACGTCCCAGGCAACCCCGACCGTTCCCGTTTCCGCGTCATATCCCGTCTGCCGGTCTTGGCTCCAGCCTCTGTCCTCAACACTTAAGATATTAAAAGTGGCAAAATCGCCTTTTTTTGGCAGCGGTACGGAATCCGTATAAGGATTGACGAACTGCAAACTTGGCATCAGGCTTTGCAGGTAATCATAAATTTGCGTTTCCGTCATTTTCTCCCTCATAATCCACCCGGTAAGCGTAAGCCTCACGCCAGCCGGCATCGTCCCATGCCTCTTTGGCAACAACCTGATAGGTATATCCTTGACAAGTAAAAGTATCAGAACCGAACTGCCGGAGCCTGTCCAGCTGCGTCGGATCGCCGGTAATAAAGACTTTGAAATACTGGTATTCCTGCAAATTAAAACCGGTTTCCCGCAGCTCCTGAAGGCTTGCCGGCTGAATTTTGCCGCGCACCGTCATTTTGGTTTGCGTTTTGACCGGTTCACGCGAAGACGGCAGCCACTCAACCGTAGTTTTGGTAAACACCAAATCCTGCCAGTCGTTGACGACCGTCAACGCCTCGCCGACGATGTTGTGCAGGTTTAAGGACATTTTTAATTTTCTCCCAACATCTTTTCTTTACCGTCGACAATCGACGCCCGCCGAACTGACGCACGCAGCTGGCTGGTATCAATTAACGTATGCGAGCTGCCTTTTTTGGCAACCGTCGATTCGGCATTCGGCGGCGGAATGTTGTTCTCAATACTTTCAACAATCAAATCTTGCAGACCCTCAGCGACGTTCTTCATAATCGCGCCCATCGAAAGACCGGTGTTAAGACCCGCCTGAACAATCTCCCCGCCCCTCTCGGCCGCTTTTTTCTGCGCGTTTCGTAAAAACGGACGCGGCGGGATAGTTGCCGTGCCAAACTCGTTATAAAGCGCTACTTCGTCCATTGTTGCCGGGGCGGATGTTTCACCGTCACCCGGCTTTCTCGGCTGCCCCTTCACATAACCGGCTTTGGCACCGTTTTTGCCTTTACCGAGCTCTTTTTTCAAGCTACACAGTATACGATGAACAGCCCGGAAATCCGTTTTAACTTTAATCATCTGAAACCTACAGAGTTATAATAAGGTAAAACATTAACCGGTTTTTCTGGCAACGGCGGCTGAACCGTCGACAACAACGCCAAAAGCTCTGTCCCATAAGGCGACAGGCTCAAATATCGCCGCCACGGGTCGGAATAAAGCTGAAACGACGCTGAAACGCTGCCCTCAGACGCACTCGACAGATTGACCGACGCCGCCTTGTCCGGATTCATTGAAAGATAAAGCAAATGAGCCGTTGCCAGATACACGCCGCGCATCTGGCTTTTTGCGCTCAGGCAGATAACACCGGTTTCAAGCGCTATCAGACTGCCTGCGCCCTCATAAGATGCCTGTATGCTCTCGTCGGCGGCATCTTTGAAATAAGGAAACCATTTACGAAACGTGTCATTGTCAACGGTGATTATCATTTCTCTTTGCCTTTTCTTTTACCCTTGTTTTCTTCCGCCGCTGATACAGCTTCAACTGGTGCCGAATTATCCTTGACTTTCTCTCCGATTTCCGCATCTTCAGAAGATACTTCTTCCGATTTCGTTTCCAAAACAGGATCTGAAACTTCAATTGCGGAAAAATCCGAATTCATTTCGGTTTCAATTTCAACTGGTGCCGAATTATCCTTGATTTCTTCTCCGATTTCCGCATCTTCAGAAGATACTTCTTCCGATTTCGTTTCCAAAACAGGATCTGAAACTTCAATTGCGGAAAAATCCGAATTCATTTCGGTTTCAATTTCAACTGGTGCCGAATTATCCTTGATTTCTTCTCCGATTTCCGCATCATGAGCCGTTGCATCCGCTTTTTCGTCATGAATAATAAAACAACCTCCCGGATTTTTATCGTCAATACGGCGTTCGTTGATAAAATTGCCGTACTCTTTCATTAAAGCAGAAAAGTCATCGTCAGAAATAATATTAAGAACCGGAGAAACGGCCAAAATGATTTTTTTACCATTTCTCAACTTAAATACGGAAGAGTTGGTTCCTTTTTTTACGATTGTTGGCATATTTTTTTCCTCTCAAAAAGAAAGGGAGGGGAATCCCTCCCTTAATTAAGCTGCAATTTCAGTCTTTCCGATGCCGTTGTAACGAACAACCGCCCACGGATACTGGACAATACAGCCGGAAGTGGCCGCATTGATCTTCTGCGAAACAACGCTGTCCTTCTGGAAGATCGGATAAGCTTTTGCCATCTCAACATAGGAGTTCAGCAGCGTTGCAATGCTGCCGCCCATGTTGAAGATGATATAGAAGACGTCCGAATTGCTGTCTGCATTGTTGAACTGCGGAACCGCAACAATCTTCAGTTTCTCGCCGTAGGTTTCCTTCAGCATTGCCCGTGCCGATTTACCGTAAGTGTTGGTACGGTCAAGGTTGCCGAGAGAACCGGTGGCAACGGCCAAAATGATTTCGCCGTTTTTCAGCTCATCCTGAACAATACCGTTGGACTGGACATAAAGCTGATTGATACCGGCCACAACATCGTTGGCAATTTCTTCCGGAGCCTTATTAGACCAGTAGGTCGAATTGCCTTCCGCGTTGTTGGGAACGGTTTCATAAGCCGGCAGGCTCGGTTCGTTCAAAAGCCCGTAGACCGAAACGGTCAAACCTTTGTAGGAAACGCCGGAAAAGAAGAAGTTGTTGCGGTCAATCGCCATGGTGCGCATAGCGCCTTCCGCCTGATCTGCACGATAGTTTTCCGCAAAAGCGCCGGAAGCGGCTTCCTGTCTGTCGTTCGACATCCAGCCCGTGGTATAGTAATAGATACCGCGAAGCTCCGGCTTATAGTTCGTCTTCTGCTGCAAACCGTCAGAGGTCAGTCCGTCATCGGGACGGGTGGCACCTTTATATTCTTTCAGCTTGATAGTTACCGATTCATCGCCCCAAGTACCGTTTTTCTGCGGCGAAGCCAGCTCGTCGGATACACGCGGCGCGGTCAGAATCTCAATCGCCTGTGGGCGAATGTAGTTAAGCGCACCGAGGGGAGCGTTGATGTTGGGCGCGGTGATGACCGGGGCAGCGGCATTGTCAACGCCGATAATGCCTTTTGACATCATCGCCTTTAAGAAATCTCGGTTGCTGGCGTGGTTGATGGACACGCCGTTGTTGACTTTATATTTACTCATGGTTTTCCTCATTAAATTTTATAGATTTCGCAAACCTGACCGGCAGCGCCCCCGGTTTCCACAAGCCAGCCGGTATCGATAAAGCCGGATTTGATATCGCTTGTGGTTTCCAAAGAACTTCCGGAAACGGTCGTGGTATAGGTTATGTTCTGGGTTTCGATAACGCCGGTCGACGGGTTAACGATAACGTTCTGCCCGTGAGTTGATGCCGTATTTGATACAACATACACATAACCTTTGCGGACTTTTGCCAGTTCGTGTCCTTCGTTAATGGTCATCCCGGTAACATTGCCGAGCGCCAGCTGAAAACCTTCCAGCACGGCAACGCCGGCAATATCGGCCGCCGTTTTGGAAGCCGTGGTTGCGCTGCAGCCGATAACCTGAGTTTCCGGATCCGTGCCTTCAAAAACAAACCCGCCGGCAACAACTGCGCTGCCCTCAGCCACAACCGGAATCTTGTCAATCGGATTAAGACGGGAGATCGTTCCCGGCTGGCCTAAGGCCTGATTGATATATACTTGACTCTGCATTTCTTTTTCCTCTTAAATGTTGATTTCAATTTCATCGGAACCACCGGTGCCATAATCAAAACCGTTGTCCACCTTAGTCTGCGAGTTGCAGACTTTTAACATGGCATACAGTTCCGGCACGCTCTCTTTGTCGGTTTCAATGCCCTGATGATTGAGAGCCTTGACCAGCATTTCACGTTCAGTTAAGCCGAACGGATTAAATTCGCCAATAACCGCACTCGCGGCGTTATAAGCGCGTTTCAAGCCGGCGTTTCTGTCTTTTTCCTTTTTTGCCCAAGCGTTTGACAGCTTGGTGTAGATCTTCTCAAAGGAATTTGCCGCTTTACAGGCGTGTTCTCCGCCTTTAAGCACTTCGCCGTCTTCGTTTTCCATTGCAGGATCTTCCGGTTTTTCCGGTTCTTCATTGTCGCTTTCGGATGTTTCCGATCCGTCGTAGGCCAGCTTTTCCAGCTTGCCGATAACGGTGCGCCAGAGTTCCTCGTCGACTTTTCCTTTCAAAATGCCGCCGACTTCATCAATCAGCTTTCTTTTGTCGACAGAATCGTTATCGCTTTCAGTGATTGCGCCAGTGCCCTCGTGGGCTTCTTCTCCGGCTTCCTGCTCGAAAAATTTGCCGAGGTCAATCTCCTTGCCGTCAATAACGAGTTTTATTTCGTTTTTAGACTTCATTTGTGATTTCTCCATTTTGTTATTTAACACTCTCACATCGGAGCCGCACCGACCCCGTTCCACGAGGGCTATGTGATTGCCCTTAATATCGGAAGCCACAAAGTCATAATCGGAAGTATCCGATTTGCTCAATTTATTGGTATAGCTCGCCGATAGCTCTTCTTTGCCGTCTTTTAAGTCGGCAAGAATTCCGTCGCCGGTAAATTTAAGGGGGACAAAAAGCTTATCCCCCTTGATTTCCGCGCGTTCTCCCGTTGAGCCTTCCTGCCGGCCTTTGGCGTCTTCGCCGTCCATGCCAAGCCATTCATGCCCGTTGACCAGAGGCAGAAGCTTGAAACTCTCTGCCCCCTTGGCCAGCTCAATGGGAGAAATATAAACTTTATAAATCTTGTCCGGGTCTATCTCTTCTCCGTCAACATCCGGACTGCCGCCATCTATCAGCTCTTTGCCCAGATATTCAAGTATCCCTGACCGCAAAATCGGGCTTTCGTCAACGAAGAGATACCCGTTTTCATCTATATGCCGGTGCCCGCTCTCATTGCTGAGGCGGGTTGTGTAAGTCAAAAGATGTACCATTAAATTCTGCCTTTGATTATTTCATATGAGCCGTCAGAAAGTCTCTTAGCCTCATAATCGGGTGCAACAAGAATTGAACGCGCAATACAGCGGCAGTTCGGCCGTTCTGCCGGAAGACCACGGTGCCCGTAGGCATCAATCACCGGATAATGCTCGGAATCGCCCCATTTGTAAATCTTGCCGTCAAGCTGTTTGTGCCCGCCTTTGCCGGTTGATACACGTTCGTCATGCGCGGTTGACCACATAAAGAACTTCACTCCCGCCGCAGCCTGCGCTTGCTCGTTAAACGCCGCATTCGCTTTTGCCGTCTGGTCGCGGGCAATCCTCTTTATCCGGTCTTTGGCAATGTGGGACTGAGTTTTAAGGTCTTTGGCAATCGTTTCCCAACGTTGTCCCGTTGTCATGCCGTCATAAACGATGTTTTCAACGTTGTTTAAGGTTTGAAGCGTCGTGTTTTGAATTAACCCGACATTGCGGCGGATAATCAGCCGGATGGTTTCTTCAACCTCTTTGCTGTCAAAATTAAGGGTAAAACTGTCGCCGTACATCTCGCGCATAACCCGCGCAAGGGAAGATTTTGCACCGCGCTTAACAAGACGTACAAATTTTTGTACAATCTTCTCGGCATTGCGCAAAAAGCGCCCGAGATATTCCCCTTTATACCAAGCAATCAGCTTTTCCACATTGCGCACAGTCGGCTTTTTCCCCTGAGGAGCGGCATTTTCCATACGAACGGTGGTGTAGACGTCTTCCAGGCTCGCAAATAAGGCGGAGAGCATTTTTTCTGTCTCCGCCTCAATCGCTTTGCGATAGTAAACATCGGCATGCTTGTTTTTGGCAATGTCATCCATCACTTTGAAACCGCCCGCCGCTCTTGCCCGCGCATTTTGTTTCATTTTGAAATTATAAAAAAAGAAGAACCACCGCTTTGACGATGGCTCTTGAGGTTTTATCTTTTTAATTAAATTAAAACTAATCTTCTTCGGAAGCTTCTTCAGAAGATTTCTGAGCTTCCTGCTCAAGCCGTCTTTTCTCCAACAAAGCCTTTTTTATACCTTCTTCGGAAAAATCCTCGGGCATCACTTCATAAATTATGTTCATAGCTCTTCTCCTTATATTCATTATATGCTTTTTTTATCAAAAAGCCAACTTTTTTTGCAATAGGCCGAGGTTCCGGATTATTTTTATATTCCGAATATGCTTCTGCCAGAAATTCTGCTTCGTTATAGCTGCCATAAGCAGACAAATTATTGGTAACATAATCCGTTCCTTTACCCATCTCTTCACGAATAAAAGACAGCAAATCTTCCGCAGATTTTGTCTTTCCTTCACCAGAAGTGATATTTAATAACAAATCCAACCTATGACCTATTTCGTGATCAAAAGTAGATTGATATGTATCACAACCTATCGGATGGAATTTTAGCCTTACACACTTTCTAAAATCTTCTTGATTAAGATCAGAATTTTTTGCAAATTCCTTATTCAGGGATATTCCGCCGACTTCCCTGGGCTTTCTCAATGAAACAGCTATAGTATTCTTGCTTACCCTTATTTTGGGTAATTTTTTCAAGTAGAATTGCGTATAATTTGCAACAGCAGCTTCTAACGCATCATCTGAATAATTTCTAAGAACACTTTGTAATCGACTGATTTCGCCCTCCAGAAAATCTTTGCGTTCATCCGACAAATCATTGTCTTTTAATTCATCTTCAGCCTCTTGCAATTGTTTGTATAACTGATTTTTTTTCTCAACCAAAGGGCTTCTTATAAGTTCCCGAAATTCTTTTTCTTTTATTTCCTTATATTTTTTATTAATATTTTGAGCAATTCCGATATATTTCATCTGAGTCTGAATTGCCGGAAACTCATTATAGGCATTTATTAACGACCTGTTCAGAGTGTTTGCCACATCTGTACTCATTCCGGAATAATCCACATATGAAGCCAACTTCTGATTTAGAGCCATTTGTTGAGCATCTCGAACAGAATTGGCCTCTTTGTATTCATACAAAGTTTTTTGTACGGATTTCTTATCTAAATTAACGCCCCACTGTCTCTCCATTGCCTGCTTGGGAGTTTCATCTCCTTCAAGCAGAAGATGCCGCCCTTTATGTTCATCACCATTAGGTTTTACAGTTATCCACTTGTCATTTTGTGATCTAAATTCACTCAAAACCTCGTCCGTAATATCGTCGTACGCATCCAATCCTTCCGTTTCGGTATCAAACGACAAACCGTCAAGGTTAAACTGTTTAAACTGTTTTAACCACTCAAAGACTTCATCCTGCTTTGCTCCAAGGTTGACAAGCGCACTCGCTACCTCGGCATACGACTTGATATTTTCCGCAAGCTCTTTTTCTGTTGCCTCTTCCAACGGGTTAAAGGTGAAGTCCGTAAATTTGACAAACTTCCCGCTGTCAACCCCGGCAACAATGCCGTACATAAACAGCAGATTATTTTTTACTGATTCCTGAATGCTGCGGCATTTGTCATACCATTTGCGGCGGTCGCCCGAACCGGTGGCGTTCATACCCTCGGCCGATTTTCCCATAAGTTCGGTATAAGGAATGTCCGTCTTGGCGGAAATCAGCAAATAGAATTCTTCGACGTTTTCAGCCATACCGGCAAGACTGGTTGTCAGCTGCATAACGTCTTCCGTCGTTTTAATCGGACAAACACCGAAGTTGTCCTGGACAAAAGACATAAAATTCAGCCTGTCCTTAAAGCATTTAGCATTTTCGGTTGTAAAAGAACTCTCATCCGCCTTCAGGTAAGTGAACCGAAAACGGTTCATCAAGTTTGCCAGTCCCTGACTTGCCAAGTTTGAGTTTGCGACGTCCTGCTTGATAAGCTGCGTCAAAGGCATACCGAAATACAACGTCAGAGGACGCATCGGCAATTCCGGGATGTTCGCTTCAAACTTAAGAAAATGGCTTTTGTGAACCGCTCCCAGCCCGATAACATACCAAACAGAAGGCTCCATGTAATCGCCCGCGGCGGGGTTTACGGTATTAACCTGCACTGCGACACAATTAATTGGGTCGATATGACGGAAACCGCGAAAACGCCGCATATCCATGTTGCGCAAATCGAGCGGCTGCGTCAGCTCTTCGCCGGCAAGACCGAAATCCATATAAAGCAGACAACCTCCGGTGACATAATTTGACCGCACCGCGGCGCGAAGATGCTGCCATACGTCAAATTCTGCCGCCTGTTTTTCGATTGTGTCCTTTTGCTCCGGGGCAACGCCTGCCAGCTCTCCGCCTTTGGCAAACGGAGTTTCGCTCAAAACGTTAAAAACCTTTGCAAACAACGGATCTTGCGCCAAAGAATAGCACTCATAATAGTTAACCGGCTGATACAAAAACAATGATGCGTGCGCGGTGCCGTAACCGGAATTGACCGACTGCAAGGGGTTGATCCATTGATTTTGCAGCCGGGACAAGTGGGCATTATACATCCTCAGCCCTTTACCGGCTCCGGCGTCTTTCGCGCCGCCCTCAAGGCGTGCTTTTGCCAATGTCCACGGCTCGGATATGGACACCGCTTGTTCTTCTTTTAACATATTGGCAAGAAGAGCGAAATTATCGGCCGCTTTTTTTTCCTGTTTTCTTTTGAAAAAACGAAACATAAATCTACCCCATTATGCGCATCAGCTCGCCCCAGTCAGGAGTTTGAGCTTTGCGCCTGATTTTCAAAGCATAGATCAGAACATCGCAATAGTCGTCGTGCGCATCCTGTTTGCCCCCGGTAAACGCCTCACACTCGCTCAAGAACTCAAGCAGCCACGGTGCGGATGCCGGGATATGAAAATAGCCGCTTTCCAAATCGGCGGCCACCTCGTTAAACCTCAAATACTTATCGGCAACCTGGTCTTTCTTCAGTTCCGCATTGTGAACAGTTGGCTGCAGCTCTCTTATCGGCAGGCCTTCTTCTCGCAACTGCTGGATCAGAGATATGCCGGAACCTTTGTTTTCAATGTAAATTGCGGAAAACGGACTGCTCGCATATGTTTTGGCTTTCTCAAAAAAGCTCTTCAAATCCCGCCTTAAATCTGGGAAGATGACTTTTTTCGAGTAGCCGTCCAACATATAAAGGTCTTTGCCTTTTGTTCCGAAAAGTCCGAACGCCGAATTGTCAGCGGATTTTTTTTCCGAAAAAGCCGTATCGGCAACGATAAACAGGCTGTCAAACTGCGCCGGACATATATCATAGCGCTGCATCTGGCTTATCTTTATCAGATTGCCGCCTTCAATAATCGGCTCCTGCTGATATAACGCCGCAAAATTTGCTGAGCCGAGCGCTTTCTCCTGTTCCCGCAAAAAATCAATGCTGCGGAACTCCGGGAAAAGAGCGTTGCCATTTTTATCTATCGCCGGATGTCGGCTTGATATGATTTTATCCTTAAAATAAGGATCTGTTTTAAGCATTCCGATCAGATCCTGAGTATGCCAGCGGGAATGCAGCACCAGAACCATCGTGTTGTTTTGCCGGCGGCTCATAATATCGCCGCGGAACCGGTTCTCTACCTTGGCGCGAATAGTGGGAGACAAAGCATCCTCAGCGTTTCTGTACGGATCGTCAATAATTGAGATGTGCGACGGGTAACCGGTATTTCCCTCACCCATAAGCCTGTAATCGATCTGTCCGCCTTTCTTAAACCAGACGGTTGAGGCATTGGCTTTCTTTATCACGTTGCCAAATACCGACTTATAACGTGCCCCCTGCAAAATGTTCAAAACCTCCGCCTGTGTTTTGTCCCGGAGGTCGTCAGAGCTGGTGTAGAAGTTAAACTTCAAATCACCGTGCCGCCCTATCAGCCACGCGGTGAATATACGCAGCTTTGTGCTTTTGCCATGCTGTACCGGCTCTTCGCAGGTGGCAATAGGACGCTCACCGTTTAGAAATTTATAATAAAGTTGGTATTGGAAGAAGTCGCACAGCTCTTCTTCCCATTTGCCGGTGCGGAAACCGTCGGCGCCACGCAAATCTTCGTTAATATAAAGATAAAATAGATAAAAATCAGTCTGAAGATTTTGGCGCACCGATTCGTTCAAGGCGTTTCTCCATAATAGCCAACAGCTCGGGGTTTGAAACAATGGTGGGAGTTATGTCTTTGCCTTCGCTGTCCGTGCACGCTTTCTTGTCAACTATCATACCGAATAACTTGGCCTTCCCCATTGAGGCCGAAACCATCGCCGAACTTTGTCCTAATTCTCTGGCAATTTTACGAGCATCTTCCAACTCTTTAACAATGTCATCAACGGTTAAATCATAACGTTGAAGTGCTCGTCTTTTTAATTCCTCTACTCTTGCCGCGACCTTGCCGTTGCTCATCAGTTCCACTGCTTTGCGATTGATCGTCTCCATTTTCATCTTTGACGCATTATAAGCCTGCCGATAAGCATCAGAGTAAGTGAGACCTTTGGCCACCCCTTGACAAAAATTTTCCTGTTTAACCGTTAAATCCATCAGACAAACTTTCATAAAATCCCGAAGAGCGGCTAAGGAAACAGAAAACCGCTCCGGGAAATAAAAAAAACCCGATGCCGTGAACAGAGGGGAGATGCCACGGCAGAGCGGGAAAGAAAAGCAGCAAAACGAAGCTGCGGTTTCGGCAATTTTCCGATTGGTACCGGATTGTTGCCATAAAAAAACGGCCGTTTCAAAAAACGACCGTCAGGATGTTCTCAATCAACAACTGAAAAGGTAAACTGTAATAACCTTTGGGTTCAGTTATCGATTATGAATGAAATCATACAAAGTTTTCGAAAACTTGTCAATAGGTATTTTCAGTTATTTTCTCATTTCCTTATAATAACTTTCAATGTTATCCCAAAAACCAACAGTTGCCATCCCAACAATCTGCGGTCGGGGAACTTTGAGTTTTCCCCAGTAGTGTTCAATCAGACAATCCAATCCGCGGCAAACGGTTTCTTTCAACAATTCCAAATCATGGATATACTGGTCTTTTCGGATGTTGGGAATTTTTATCGGCGCATTTTCACAACATATCTGCCTAATAACAAAAGACTGCTTCTTATCCAGACACGACATTGCTTTGATGAATCTCGTCCGTGCATCCAAAACAGCCGGAGACAATTCATTGCGTACAGAATTATCAACCCGGGGCTTGGTGTAATCAATGATACCTTCAGCTACAAAACGGCCGTGATAATAATCTTGAGCAATCCGGCAGCCTGCTTTCATACGATCATCCTCAGAATATCTGGAATCCCCAAAAGATAACCAACCTTTGGATTTATATTTCTCAAGCACACTCTGCCGATATAACGTTCCATCCTGAAGACGGATGAACCCCAAACATTCACAATCTTGTTTGTTTATATAATCAACCATCACGCACCTACTTTCTTCGCCCCGTCGGTTTAATTTTCTCCAAAACATTTTCCAAGACTTCCCCAAGAGATTTGAAATCGTCTTCTTCCGTTTTTGTCATGCCGCCTCCGTAAATCTGTATTGATAACCGCTAAACTTCAGTTCGATGTTAGCCAACTTTCCCCGCCGATTTTTCGCTACAATAAGAAATCCCTTACCTTTGACATTCTCCATATCTCCCAGCCATTTCATAAATTCTCTTGAACCGGGGTTATCCGGTTTAGTTTGCGCCAGATGATATTCCGGCCGGTAAACAAACGCGATCATGTCCGCATCCTGCTCAATGCTTCCGCTGTCCCGTAAATCGGCCAAAGTCGGCGCTTTCATGGTACGCGCTTCCAGGGCACGGTTCAGCTGGCTCAGGCAGACAACCGGCACGTCCAAATCTTTGGCCATCACTTTCAACTGACGGCTGATCTCGCTTACCTCTTCGTAACGGCTTTTGAAAATTCTGGACGATTTCAAAATGCTCAAATTATCTATAAAAACGGCATCCAGCCCCTCTCTGTCCTTTTTTTTGAGCGCTGCCGAATAAATTCCTTCAACCGTCATCCCGGCCTTGTCGTTAATAGTCAACGGCAACCGTTCGACATAACGGACACATTCCAACCAGCGGTTAATTTCTGCCGGAGACATCCGCGGAGAAACACGGTTGCCGGTCAATGAAATGACTATCCTTTCTATCAGTTCAGATTTTGCCATTTCCAGAGAAAAGAACAAAATCTTTTTACCCCGTTTTGCCTGATTTACCGCAATGTTTACGGCAATTGTCGTTTTTCCCGATCCCGGGCGCCCGCCGATAATTACCAGCTCGGAGTTTTGCACCCCCTCAATCCGGCTGTCGATAGACGCAAACCCGGTCGGCAGATTACGCGGATCCGCTTCCCCGCGATACAAACGATCGGCCTTAACAAATACATCCTCAACCGGATTTTCCGTTTCTGCCTTTTCCGGATTAAGCAAATTAAGCTCGGCAATGCGGCTTTGCAATTTTTGCAAATCGACATTACCGTCACTTTGCATTTCCGCCATTGAACGGCGCAATTCCGCCTGTTTGTAGTGCTCTACAACCATCCATGCGGCCGCTTCAATCTGACTCCGGGTTGTACAACAGGTAACCGTTTCTCCCTCAAGCAAAACCATCAAACGACGATCAAAGCCGTTTTTTTCCAAAGAACCCCTGCTGAATTTACCTTGCTTGAGCATTTCAGCGAAAACTTCACGGCAAAAATCATCCGCCAAATCGGAGACGAATTTGACTTGAGAGGTGAAAACCATGATTGACGGGTTTTACACAGCAGAAGAAATCAAGCCGCTGCTGGGAATCAAAGCGCGGCCGGGAGATTTGCGGACGCTTAACAAGTATGTGCTGAAGGGCAAGCTTGAAATGCGCGCCCTCTCGCCCCGGGTGAAGCTCTACCGGCTTTGTTCGGAAACTGTGGAAACAATGAAAAAAGAAACGGCAGACTTGGATTTTTGCTTTTGAAAGTTCTAAATGAAAATACCTTACCTGACATCGAAAAGGCTGGCAAACCGAGAAGTAGCCTACTACTTCAACATACCGGCACGTCTGATCCCGGAGGGCTGCACCATCAAATCTCAGCCCTTGGGAAAGGATTATTTTCGCGCATGTCAAAAGGCTTTGGAAATCTACGAACAATTAAAATCTTTCAAAAAAACCGGGGAAAATATCAATATAAAATCCGCCTCCGGCTTGTGGCGGCTGTACCGTGAAAGTCGTTTTTATAAAGAACTGGCTGAGCGGACAAAAAAAGACTATACTTATGCTTTCGGACTGATCGAAAAAAAAGAAAATAAATCAGGCCAGAGTTTAGCCTCTGTATCACTTGACCTATTCGACAACGATACCGCTTACCGGCTTTATGAGCGTTTTGTTGCAAGCTATAAACCCCGTTGGGCAAAAAATTGCATCAGTTTCTTAAGAATGATGTTTAATTTCGGTATCCGCAAAAACATTTTTACCGGCAAAAATCCTTTTGAAAATATGCGGATTAAGCAAATAAAACCCAAAAAAATATTTATTCCGACAGAAGACATACAAACCCTGATTGACAAAGCCCGCGAGATGGAATTTGCCTGCGTGGCTTTGGCAATAGAACTTAACTTTTATATATGCCAACGCCCGGCGGATGTCCTGAAACTGCGCAAGGCTGATTTATATGTTAAAAACGGCGCATATTTTTTCAATATCATTCAAAATAAAACAGGAGCAAACGTTCATGTTCCCGTACCGCCGGAACTGTTACCGGAAATATTAAAAGCAGAAGATTATATTATATCGGATAAAAACGGGCACCCGTTTGATGTAACCTCATTCGGGCGTATATTTAAAAAAGTAAATGACGCCTGCGGATTTAACTATACCTTCCGCCTGCTCCGCCATTCAGGCAGTACAGCATACGCAGAAGCAGGAGTAAATACCAGCGCTATTATTGCCTTAACCGGACATACGGACGAAAAAATATTCAACACAACTTATAAAGGCAATTCCGAGCGTCTGAGCCTTGCCGCCATGAATAAGTTGCGAGAATATCGAAAAGAAAAAAAGAATAAATAATATTCCGAGGACACAAAAACAGCCCCGATTCATTCGGGGCTTTCTCGTGCAGTTTTTCATTCTGACTAGGTTTGATAACTTATTGATTCTACGTGCGTGTGTTTTGCGCCCAAAAGTCAGAATGAAAACGGGGTCGATTCCCCTCAAAGTGGCGGAGAGAGCGAGATTCGAACTCGCGAAAGGCTTGCGCCTTCGACGGTTTTCAAGACCGTTGCAATCAACCGCTCTGCCATCTCTCCAATAATTTTTCAACATACCCTTCGGAACTCCGTTCCGACGACGGTTTGCGGCTCAACCGCGGCGCCTACGCGCCTTGCTCGCCGATCTCCGCTTCACTCCGATGCCAAGACCGTTGCAATCAACCGCTTTCTTTCAAAACAACCGGGGCTGTTTTAGTTTGTACCCAAAACAGCCCCAAAGGTCAAGAGTTTTTTAAAAACTACTTGCGCTTGCCGATCAGACGCAGATAATCGACGATATAAACTACGACCAGGAAGCAAAAAGCGCGCAGACAAATGATGTAAAGCCCGGCCTTGACGCTGAAAAAGAAGACCTGTACCACCATTGAAGTCACAAAAGAGCAACCGAGCATCGTCAGCCAGTAATATTTGACTTTGCTGAAAGCAAAAGCGCAGACCAGCGCCGGCACGAAAATTTTCCAGTCGACGATCATGGACTGCAAAATACCGAGACTTACGGGAATAAACCTGGTGCCGGTAAACATGCTGACGACAATGACGACAACCGCCGCAATCAAAATGCCGAAATAAATTTTTTTCAAACTCATGGTCAAATCCTTCCGAATAAATTCTTTTGACCGGAGAATAGCAACAATTATTTAATTTTGCAATCAATTTAATAAAAACTCCGGCCGTTTTCCGTGCCGGAGTTTTTTAAAAGTCCGATAACCGTTGCGGTTGTTTAGAAAGTATATCTGATACCGGCGGTAACTTCCATCAGGTTGTCCAGATGTTTGGCGCCGATGTAGCTGTAACGTCCGACCACGCGGGCGGCAAAGTTTTCGGTAAAGTCAAACTGGGCGCCGATGCCGGCACGATAGCCCATTCTCTGTTTGTCAACGTTACCGTAGTGATATTTGGCTTTCATGTTATAGTTGGCCAGACCGAGCGAACCGAGCAGATTGAAACCGTCGCAGCCGATCGGCAGATAACCGTAGGCATCCAAACCATAAGCGTAGAATTCGGTTCTTACGCGATATTCGGTTCCTTTATAAGCCTTGGTCTTGGCCGACTGCTGGAAGAAAGCTTCCAAGCTGGCGTAAGGCGTAATCCAGGTACCGACGTTAACGGCGCCCGAATTGTAGCTCTTCTTCGGTTCCCTTACCATATCTTTGTAGTCCGCATGCGAATAGACATAATCCAAACCGATGTAGGGTCTGAATTCTCTGCTTAAATCCATTGCATTTGCACTTACGGAAAAAAGGCAAGCAACACCTGCTAACAGTAATGTCTTTTTCATATTCTAAACTCCATTTATAAATAGGTTTTTGTTAACTATCATTAAAAGTCTGTTGTAAATATTATAACAGTCATAATATTACTGATTGATGATGTAGCCATTGTTTGCGCAAATTAAAGAGTGCATTTCAAAAAAAATGTGCTAAATTAGAAAGAAAATATATAATAATATAGGAAAATTAAGATGTTATGTCCTGAAAAAAATTGTGCTCTGTGCCCCCGCCTGGCAGCCTTCCGCGAAGAAAACCGGCAGAAGTTTCCTTCTTTTCACAATGCGCCCGTCCGTCCTTTCGGCCCGCTTGAGGCTTCTCTCCTGGTTCTCGGCATGGCTCCGGGCTTAAAAGGCGCCAACCAGACCGGACGGCCCTTTACCAACGACTACGCCGGCGACCTGCTTTATCCGGTTTTAAAAAAATACGGCCTGGCCGCGGGCTGCTACGGCAAACGGGCCGACGACGGTTTTGAACTGACCGGCGCCAGGGTCACCAACGCCGTCCGCTGCGTGCCGCCGCAAAACAAAGTGGTGGCGGAAGAAGTCAACAACTGCCGGCGTTTTTTAGCCGACGAGATCGCCGCCATGAAAAACCTTAAAGTCGTCCTCGCTTTGGGCGGCGTGGCGCACAACGCGCTGCTCGGCACACTCGGCTACCCGAAATCGGCGTTCAAATTCGCCCACGGCGCTCGGCACGAACTTTTCCGCCACAACCTGATACTGCTCGATTCCTACCACACCTCGCGCTATAACGTCAACACCGGGGTTCTGACCGAAGAAATGTTTGAAGACGTTGTCCGGCAGGCGGTCAAAGAACTGGGACGCAACGCCTGATGTCATACGATCTGATTCTGCGGCAGGCGCTGAAACTGCACGACGAAGGCCGGCTGGACGAAGCCGAACGGCTTTACCGGCAGATTCTGGAAACGGCCCCCGATCACCCGGTCGTGCTCAACCTGCTGGGACTGGTCGCCCAAAGCAAAGGGCTGCACGAACAGGCGGTATCTTTTTTTGCCCGGGCCGTTGAGCAAAATCCGCAGTCGGCGGAATATCACTTTAACCTCGCCTGGTCGGAAGAACGGCGCGGCAAAGCGGCCGAGGCGATCAAGGCTTATCTCCGCGCTCTGCAATTGCAGCCGGGCATCAAGGAAGCCCGCAATGCGCTCGGCAACCTTTACGCCGGCCTCGGGCAGACCGAACGGGCCCGTGAACAATATAATCAGGCCGCACTGCTCGACCCCACTTACGTCGAACCGCGCGCCAACCTGGCAAAAGCGGAAAACGACATTCCGGCGTTGCAAAAACTGGCGGCGCAGTACCCTGACGACGCATTGATTCCTTATTATATAAGCCTGCTGTATCGCAAAGAGGGGAAAAACGAACAGGCGCTGGCAGCCGCCGAACGGGCCTGTGCGCTGTCGGCGGACGAAAGCGCGCTGCTTCTGGCCGGCGAACTCTGTCTGGACATGAAACGGCAGACGGAAGCACTCGGATATTTCCGCCGCGCGCTTGGGCTCAACGCCAGGTCCGTTACCGCGCTGATCAACCTGGCCAACGCCGAAGCCGACGCCGAAACCGCCGAACAAATGTACAAAAAAGCGCTGGACATATCCCCCGGCAACGTCGATGCCCGCATCAACCTTGCCGACCTGTTCTACCGACAGGGACGTCTGCACGAAGCGCTGGAAGAATACCGGCAGGCCGTCATTTTGGCTCCCGAACGCGCCGAAATCAGCAACAATCTGGGAATTATCCAAAAAAACTTCGGCGAATATGAAGAAGCGCTCGGCCTGTTCTTCAACGCCCTGCTCAAGCGGCCGGAACGCGCGGAATATGCCTTAAACGCCGCGGAAACGCTGACGCTGCTTTATGAAAAAGAGGCGGACAAAGCGAAAAAAATCGCCGCCAACTGGCTGCGGCAAATGCCCGAAAACATATTCGCCCGCCGCTTAAACGAAATATTCGGCCATACGGACGGCAGTTCAGGCACCGATTATGCGCGCGAACTGTTCAACCAGTTTGCCGGCAATTACGAAACGGTCATGAACAAAATCGAATACCGGCTGCCGCTGCTTTTCAAACAGCTGCTGGGCGCCGCCAAAGGCGAAATCATCGACCTCGGCTGCGGCACCGGTCTGATCGGTCAGGCGCTGAAAAACGACGAAAACCGCCTGACCGGCGTCGACATTTCTTCCGCCATGCTGGAACAGGCCGGGAAAAAAGGCGTTTACGACAAGCTGGTTGAAGCCGACATAGAAAAATACTGTCGCCGCCTGCCGCCGGCCGACTGGGTTGTTGCCGCCGACGTTTTCGGCTACGTCGGCCGGCTGGACGGGATCATCCCCGCCGTTTTTCCCCGCAATTTTTGTTTTTCCGTCGCCGCGGCAGCAGGAACCGACGATTATGAATTGACGCCGAGCGGACGGTACCGCCACAATCCCGAATACGTCAAAAAGCTTTTGCAAAAAGCCGGCTATTCGGATATTATGGAGCACAGGACCGAGCTGCGCCGGGAAAACGGCCGTCCGGTAGAAGGCATTGTCTTTGTCGCAAAGGAAAAGTAACATGGGAAGAAAAGAAGAAAACACCGGCTTTGTCTGCCGTCATTGCGGACGGGAAGTGCTGCCGTTGACCGGAGGCAGCTATCGCAACCATTGTCCGTTCTGCCTTTATTCCCTGCATGTTGACATAATCCCCGGCGACCGCGCCAGCGAATGCGGCGGTCTGATGGAACCGGTCGGGATCATCCATAACTCAGGCAAAGGCTGGCAGATCGTCCATCGCTGCCAAAAATGCGGTTTTGAGCGCTGCAACATGGTCAGCGAAGACCCGCGTCAGCCCGACGACATCAACGCCATCACCGCGCTTATGCGCCGCGCCGCCCGCTGACTTTTTTATGAGAAAAATCTTTTATCGGCACCACGGCAGACTATATTATTAACAGCAACATCAACACGAGGAGAAATTTTAATGAACAAAGATTTAAGCAGCCTGTATGCCGAAAGAAGATCCGTTTACAGCCTCGGCAACCGGCAGATTCTGCCGGAAACGGAAATCAGCGGGATCATTGCCGACGCCTTAAAATTCTGCCCCAGCGCTTTTAATTCCCAATCCGCCCGGGTAGTGATCCTTTACGGCGACTATTACCGCAAACTGTGGGACATCGTTTTAACCGAACTGAGCAAAGTGGTGCCGGAAGACAAAATGCCGGCCACAATCGAAAAAATCAAAACCTTCAGCGCCGGCATCGGAACGGTACTCTTTTTTGAAGACGCCAGCACCGTTGAAAGCCTGCAGAAAAAATTTCCGCTTTACGCCGAAAACTTTCCCAAATGGTCGCTTGAATCAAACGGCATGCTGCAATATATGATCTGGCTGGCGCTTTCCGAAAAAAACATCGGCGCCTCGCTTCAGCACTACAATCCGCTGATCGATGACGAGGTCAAACTGGCGTTCGACCTTCCCGGCCACTGGCAGCTGCTGGCACAAATGCCGTTCGGCAGCATTGAACGGCCGGCGGACGAAAAAAGCTTTTTGCCGATGGACGAACGGCTGAAAATTTTCGGATAAACAAAGATAAAATAAAGTCCGATCGGATACTTTTATATTGACGGAAGAACAAAACCGTCATATGCTGCCGGTTCAAAATTATTACTAATTCAAATTATTGCTTATGACAAAAACGTTTGACTGCCCGCTTTTATATGAGGACAATACCGTTTCCCGCATCAATCTGGCTGAAGAGAAAAGCCCGATTGCCGTCATTGTCGAAACTCCGGAACTGCCGCCGTTTCCGTTTTCTCTGTTTCAGTCAGAGGAAGCGCTCAACATTGACCGGGCGGAAGCTTATGCCGCGGCCTACCAAACCAAAGGCACCCGCCCCGGCGACTGGCAGATGCTCTCGGCAGAACAAATCCAAGCCGTTGCCCGCAATGCCCGCGCCGTTCAGGGAACCCTGCTGGCACTGAAAAGTCTTGCGGCAAAAATCGACTGGGGACGCTATTACCTTGCCGCGCGCAAAAGTTATGACCAGTACTATCTGGAAACGGTAGGCATCCCCTGCGGAAAAATCTTCTCGATTCACAACCGCGGAGTTGATCTCGTACGGCTGACGATCGGAAAATTCAACGCCGTTTTATGAGTGTTCGCTTTCCCTAAAGCTCTTTTCCTCCGCGAAAAGAGCTTTTTTTGCCTAATTCATTCCTCACCTTACACCCGTATTTTCCCCGCGCCCTTCTTTCGTCGGCAGCCACTCTGCCCGCTCATCCCCGCCCTTTCACGGATCCTCCCGCGAACAGATAAAAAACTTCCCCTCACCCGGCAAGCGAATATTCTCTCTG
>OBJG01000786.1_pt1 | contig 29831 bp, 33 predicted proteins | sample 1517941 | NCBI WGS metagenome assembly OBJG01 (sample SAMN04571712, study PRJEB22368) | human gut metagenome | biome: human gut; material: stool | host: Homo sapiens | place: Luxembourg | collected 2012-09-21
GCAGCTCACTCGTAATGAGCAGGTCGTCCGTTCGAATCGGATCAGTAGCTCCAAAAGTCCTACGAATTATCGCTATATTTCGCGAAATTCGTAGGACTTTTTCTTGTTTGTAAAGTACTACCCCAAATTTTTTGTAACACTTTTTGCAACATGGTCTTGTCGGCAACATTTTCTAATGGTCTGCATCGAGTTTTTGCCCGATAGATTCCTTCACTAAAATTTTGTGCAATTTTCACAGTTTTCTTCTTGCACTTTTGGTGGTACAATAAGCATGGAGTTCTATTAAAATTTCGGGAGGAGCCGTATGGCTGAAAAGAGCATCGAACTGGATAGTGTGGAAATCGCGGCGGCGGTTTTTGGAAACTGTGACCGCAATATCCGCCTGTTGGAGAAAGAGTTTTCCGTCACGGCTGTCTGCCGCGGCACAATGCTTCGCCTGTCGGGTGAAAGCGCCAATGTTGCCGCTGCGGCACGTGCCATTGAGGGGATGCTTCTTCTGATCGAGAATCATACCCCGCTGGAAGAGCAGACCGTGCGCTATTGCTTGAGCCTTGCGCATGACGGCGAGGAAAAGCGCGTCAAAGAGCTGACGGAGGATTTCGTGACCGTCACCGTAAAGGGGCGTCCGATCCGCCCCAAAACGCTGGGGCAGAAGGAATACCTCAACGCCATCCGCAAGAATGCAGTGACCTTTGGCGTCGGCCCGGCGGGTACGGGTAAAACGTATCTGGCTGTCGCAATGGCCGTCAAAGCCTTTAAGGCAAAAGACGTTTCTCGTATCGTCCTGACTCGCCCGGCGGTGGAAGCAGGTGAGAAGCTTGGTTTTCTGCCCGGCGACCTGCAGCAGAAGGTAGACCCTTATCTGCGTCCGCTCTACGACGGCCTGTTCGATATGCTGGGGGCCGAAACGTACGAGCGTCTGGTGGAGAAGCAGATCATCGAGGTCGCGCCGCTCGCATACATGCGTGGACGCACCCTAGATGACTCGTTTATCATTCTGGACGAAGCGCAGAATACCACCCCCGAACAGATGAAGATGTTTCTGACCCGTATGGGTGTAGGTTCCAAAGTGGTCGTGACCGGCGATGTGACACAGATCGACCTGCCAGACCGTACCCGCAGCGGTCTTGTGGACGCGCTGCAGATCCTGAAAAATGTGGACGGCATCGCACAATGCTACTTTACCGAAAAGGATGTTGTGCGACATCGTCTGGTTCAGGAGATCATCAAAGCATACGAAGCCGCCGCGCACCCCGCCAAGCGCTGAGAGCCAGGACGCTTTCAAAAAGGCAGCATAAAAAGAAAGGAGCGGACTGTTATGTCCAATAAAGTTTTGATCACCAATTCCCAGAAGGCTGTGAAGGTCCCGTCGGGCCTCCGCATCCTGATCCGCCGTGCCTGCAACGCCGTGCTGGAATATGAACATTTCGATGACCCTGCTGAGATCAGCGTGACCTTCGTTGATAATGCCGCCATTGCGGAGCTGAACAACCAGTATCGCAACAAACCCATGCCCACAGACGTTCTGAGCTTTCCTCTGGGCGAAAACGGCGTGTACGATGTCGATGAGAACAACGGCTGCAAGATGCTGGGCGATATCGTCATCAGCATGGAGCGCGCACAGGAACAGGCCACGCTCTACGGTCATCCGCTGCAGCGCGAAGTCGCCTTCCTGACGGTGCACTCGATGCTGCATCTGCTGGGCTATGACCACGAGAACGGCGGTCTGGAAGCCATGCGGATGCGCGAGAAGGAAGAGGCCGTGCTGACCCAGCTCGGTCTGCCCCGCACGGTCAGCTACACAGAATAACACAGAAGCCTTGGAAGGGATAGGAGTTCTATTTTGAAAAACGCAGCCCCAATGCAGCAGCATTATGAGACCTCTTCGGTCTTTGTGGCCGTCATCGGCCGGCCGAACGTCGGCAAATCCAGCCTGACAAATCGTCTGGTCGGTGAGAAGGTAGCCATCGTCACATCCAAACCCCAGACGACCCGCACCCGCATCACCGGTGTGGTGACGCGCGGGCCGTTGCAGTATGTCCTGCTCGATACGCCGGGCGTACACAAGGCACACAACAAACTGGGCAAACGGATGGACAAGACGGCCAGCGATTCCATCGCGGACGTCGATGTCTCCATGATGCTGTTTGAGCCATACGGTGCGCTCAATGAGCCGGAAATGATTCTTGTGGACGCTCTGCGCAGCAGCGGCGGCCCGGCCATTGCCGTCATCAACAAGACCGACCTCGTCAAAGACCCGGCGGACCTCGAAGCCCGCAAGGCAGAGCTGAAGGCTCTCGGTGTCTTTGATGCCATCTATACCGTCAGCGTCCGCGCCGACGACCGCTGCGAGGAGCTGTTCGACGCGCTGAGCCAGTATGCGGTAGAAGGCCCTCACTATTTTGACGATGACGCCTACACGGACATGCCAGAAAAAGAGCTGGTGGCTGAGGTCATCCGCGAAAAGGCGCTGCTGTTCATGCGGGACGAGATCCCGCACGGCATCGCTGTCGTGGTGGAGCGCTTCAAAGAGCGGCCCGGCACCGACCTTGTGGACATCGACGTCAACATTTACTGCGAACGTGAGAGCCACAAGGGCATGGTCATCGGCAAGGGCGGCGCGATGCTGAAGAAAATCGCCAGCGCGGCCCGTGCAGACTGCGAGGAGTTCCTCGGCTGCCGTGTCAACCTGCAGTGCTGGGTCAAAGTCAAAGCTGACTGGCGTGACAATGAGTTTTTGCTGAACAATTTTGGCTTCAAGCAGAACCCGAACAACCGCTGAGCCTGCGCCGCGATTCGGACAGATTTTCCACGGGTGGTGCGCTAGGATAAAGGCAACACTATCATGGGCGGCATCTGCCGCGCAGAAAGGGGAGGCCTATGGACGCTGACGCACGCTGGCAGGCATTTGCCTGCACCGGAAACATCCTCCGCTACCTGGATTACAGGCAGCAAAACGCGGAACAGCCTGCTGTTCCGGCAGGAGAAGATACTGATGGATACGATCGTAACGATGGGGCTCGTCCTGCGGGAGACCCGGTACAAAGAGGCTGACCGGATCCTGACTATCCTGACACCGGAGCTTGGTGTGATCTCGGCTTCGGCGCCGAACAGCCTGCGGCTGAAGAGTAAATTATTCAGCGCCTGCGGGCTTTTTTGTTACTCGGAATTTGTCCTTGTTCCGGGGCGGAATATGTACACGGTCCGGGAGGCTTCGGTCAACACCATTTTCTACGGAGTTTCTTCCTCCATCGAGGGGATGGGGCTTGCCATGTATCTGGATGAGATGGCGGTCTCGCTCTCGCCGACCGGCACCGAAGCGGGCAAGGAGCTTCGGCTTCTGCTCAACTGCCTGTACATGATCAGCCGCCAGAAAGCGGATCTGCGCGTCATCAAGGCAGTGTTCGAGCTGCGCACCATGAGCGAGTGCGGCTTTTTGCCGCAGCTTGCCTGCTGCAATGTGTGCGGAAAGTATGACGATGCGTCGTTTTATCTCGACCCGCAGGAGGGCTATCTGCTCTGCCCGGATTGTGCGCAGAAGGCAGGGAAGCCGTGCAACCTGGACGCCGGTGCGCTGTATGCGTTGCGGCACATCTGCCTCGTAGAGGACAAAAAAATATTTGCATTCAAGATCTCGGTCGGCAGTCTGGCCAAGCTGTCGGCGGTGGCAGAGCAATACGCGCTGACCCACCTCGATAAGCCGCTGAAGAGCTATTCATTTCTGAAATCCGTTCTGCCCTGACCGAACAAATTCTAAAGGGATCATTACTATGGAAACAAGCTACTTAAAAACACTTGAGCTTGATAAGATCATTGCCCGCGCAGCCGAGGGCTGCGTCTGCCGGGAGGCCAAAGCACAGATGCTGGCGCTGGAGCCCCAGTGCGACCCGGACGAGGTCCGCTATTCGCTGGAACAGACAGACGCCATCAACAGCCTGCTCATCAAAAACGGTTCGCCCCGGTTCGGCGGTGTGGAGGGTGTCAGCCAGCTGGTGACCCGCGCTGTCAAAGGCGGTGTCCTCTCGATGGGAGAACTGCTGATGGTGGCGGGCGCACTCCGCAACTTCCAGAATCTGAGCAGCTGGTACGGTTCCTCGGATCACGAGGCGCTGCCGACAGACGACCTGTTCTACGCGCTGGCCCCGCAGCCCGGCCTGGAGCAGCAGATCTCCAGCGCCATTCTGGCACCGGATGCCATGGCTGACACGGCTTCCCGCACGTTGAATGAGCTGCGCAAGAAGATCCACGCCACCGAAAACAGCATCCGCGACCGTCTGGAAACTATGGTCCGCAACATGGACACCTCCAAATATCTGCAAGAGAGCGTCGTTTCCATGCGAAACGGCCGGTATGTCGTCCCGGTCAAAAGTGAATACCGCGGCGAAGTGAGCGGCATCATCCACGATGTCTCCTCCACGGGCGCAACGGTCTTTGTGGAGCCGCAGGCCGTCGTGGAGGCAAACGCTCGCATCCTGCAATACCGCGCTCAGGAGGCGCAGGAGATCGAGCGCATTCTGGTTGCCTTCACGGCACAGGTCGCCGCAATTGAGCCGCAATTCCAATACAGCTATAAGGCCATGCTGGAGATCGACGTCCTGCTGGCCAAGGCACGGCTGGCGCTGGACATGAAGGCCTTCAAGCCTGCCGTGCGGACTGATTCGTCCTTCTCACTCATCCGGGCACGGCATCCGCTCATCGACCCCAAAAAATGCGTCCCGGTGGATATCGCGCTGGGCAGAGACTACGATTCGCTCATCATCACCGGCCCGAACACCGGCGGCAAGACGGTCACCCTGAAAACGGCCGGTCTGCTGTGTGCCATGGCACAATGCGGCTTCCTCATTCCTGCCGACGAGCGCAGCGAGATCTGCGTGTTTGACGAATTCCTCGTGGACATCGGCGACGAGCAGAGCATCGAACAGAGCCTGTCCACCTTCTCCGGCCACATGAAGAAGATCACCGGCATCCTGGAACTGGCCATGCCCCGCACACTGGTCCTGCTGGACGAGCTTGGAGCAGGCACAGACCCCGCCGAGGGTGCTGCGCTGGCAGTCGCCATCATCGAGGAGTTGCGCCGCCGTGGTGTGCTGCTGATGGCGACCACCCACTATGCAGAGCTGAAGGTCTTCGCTCTGGAGACGAAAGGCGTCGTCAATGCCAGCTGTGAATTTGACCTTGAGACGCTGCGCCCCACATACAAGCTGAGCGTCGGCGTTCCAGGCAAATCCAACGCCTTCCTCATCAGCGAGAAGCTCGGCATCCCAGAGCGCGTCATTGAAGCGGCACAGCAGCATCTTTCGGCAGAGGACAAGCGTCTGGATGCCGTTCTGGGCCAGCTGGACGACCTGAAACTGCAGCTCAAGGAAAGCCAGGACGAGGTGGAAGAACTTCGCAATGAGGCTGCCCATCAGCTGGATGCCGCCCGCAAAAAGCGGGACGAACTCATCCAGCAGGGCGAAAACGAACTGGAAGCAGCCCGCGCCAAGGCCCGTGCACTGGCACAGCAGGTGGAAAGCAAAGCATACGCTTTGACGGATGAGCTGCGTCAGCTCCAGAAGGATGAGCGGATGAGCACTCAGCAGAAGGCTCAGCGCGCGCGGGAGATCGCCAAAAAAGAATCGGAAAAGCTCTTCATCGGCACCGAGATCGTGCACAATCCGGTCAAGGTATTTGTGCCGCTGAAGGAGGTCAAGGTGGGGCAGGAGGTCTGTATTGCCGAGCTGAATCAGCTGGCAACGGTGCTGGCTTTGCCGGATAAAAACGGCGATGTCCTCGTTCGCGCCGGAATCATCAAGACCAAAGTTCCGCTCCTGGGCCTGAAGCAGCCCGAAAAGCTGGTCAAGGAACCGCAGGCCAAGACCAAGGCGCAGCAGCGGTATTCCCGCCTGACCGGTGACGCCAACCGCCCGAACGGCAGGGTAGAGCGGGTGCAGCGCAGCGCCAAAATGGAGTGCAATCTGCTGGGCCTGACGGTCGATGAAGCACTGCCAGAGGTGGATTCCTTCATCGACCGCGCCATCCTGAACGGCCAGACCGTGGTCTATCTGATCCATGGCAACGGCACCGGTGCACTGCGCACGGCCATCCACAAGCATCTGCGCGGAAACCGCATGGTTAAGAGCTTCCGCCTTGGCCGCTACGGCGAGGGCGAAAGCGGCGTGACCGTGGTCGAACTGAAGTAAAATTTCTCCGGGCATTTCCCGGAAACCTGCCCCGGAAGCAATCTCGCGGGCAGGTTTTGTTTTATTCAAAGCAGGGAAGTCTATATGGCAAAACATGCAATCCATCGCAAAAAGAAGCAGAAAAATCAGGTCTTTTCATTTCGCCACGCGGTCGTTCTCTGCCTCTGTTTCATCGGGATCTGTTTCGGCCTTTATTTGTGGTATGCAGCCTTTGCGATTGGGCAGGGAACACCCGCTGTAGACGATGATGATTTCCGTCCTACCTTCGGCCCGCCGCCTTATCGCATTGCGATCGATGCCGGGCACGGCGGTTCAGACCCAGGCGCGCAGGGGATCGTAACGGAAAAGGAGATGACGGCAGCTACCGCCGAAGCACTGCGCGGGTGGCTGGAGGCAGACCCCAATTTTATCCCGCTCCAGACCCGCGAAAGCTATGACGCCACAGCAAAGCCAGCAGAACGCGCCGCCGCGGCCAATGCGCTCTCGCCGGACCTGCTGCTTTCCATCCACGGGAACTCTGCACCGGAAGGCTCCACAGCCTCCGGGTTCGAGTGCTATCCCAGTGTGCCGGGCCGCACCTGGCATCAGGAAAGCTATTATTTCGCGAAACTCCTGGCCAGCGCCATGCGTTCCGCCGGGGCCAGCCTGCGGGGGCGCGGGGGAGTCCGTTACATTTATTATATCGGAGAAGCAAAGCAGCTGGTCGAAAGCAGCCACACTGAAGTGCGGGCAGAGCGCAGTTTTACCATCCTGGAAGATGTAAATTGTCCGGCCGTTCTGGCAGAGCAGTGCTTTGTGACCAGTGCTGCCGATGTTTCACAGTTTGGCAGTGAAGAGGGTTGCAGGCGAACCGCCAGCGCTTACTATGAAGCAATCTGTACATATTTTGAGATCACGCCGCTGCCGGAATAAACCAGACCCGGCGCAACACACATAGCCTGAACCTGCAACGGTGTGCATCCTGAAACAGAAACGAAAAACGAGCCTCCCGGCAAGGCTGTGCGCGTGGAACACAGCAGAAGAGGGGGCCTGTTTTTTTATAGCATAAGTTTCGTATAATGCACGTTATGTGAAATATAGGGGAGTGAAAAAGCCCTCTTTTCTCCAATTTTTGCCAATTAAGGCCGCTGGGCTCGATTTTGAGATCCAGCGGCCTTTTTGCGGTATGTATGCAATTGGTGTATTCTTGGTCTGTTTTTTCTGCTTTTTGATCTACACTTTTGTCAAGAAACGATTCATCACAACGACGGTGTAATCGTTTGTATGATCTCTCAAGCCGGTGTCTGTGAACTGATTCTTCAGCCAGAACGATCTGCTTTGTTCGTTTCCATCCACATAACCCAAACGAATGTATTGATAATCCCATTGCGCCAGACAGGCACACAGCTCAGTGATGATCAAGCTTCCGACGCCGGTTCCTTGCAGGTCTTTTTCCATCATAAAGAATCCGATGAACCCACTTTGCGCATCCGGATAATGGTCGATGAAATCCATCACAGCCACAAGCCGCTGGTGGTCGTCAAAATAGCCCAGATAATACTTATCCTGTTCCTGACCGGCCTTGCGCTGCGGCATGGCCTTCAGATCGGCTTCGATCTTTTCCGGCGTCACAAACGGCGGACAATGCTCATAAAACTGCGGATTTTTCTCACAAAGCGCAAAAATGGACGGAATATCGTCATGGAGCAGTCGTCGCACCGTATAAGTGCCTGAAAATTTCGTATAATCCATTTTAGCGCTCCGTTTTTTCGCTTGCATCCGGCTCACGCAGCGCCGAAACATCTACGCGGAAACCGTCTTTAGCAGCCCCATCAAAGGCTTCCATCGGCCCGGTCGGCGTTTCGGCTGCGTCATCCGGAGCATCCTTCGCTTCTGCGTCCATTTCTGCCCCGTCCGACGAAATTCCCCCGCGGGTCTCCCCCGCTTCCTGTTTTGTTGTATCCAAGTTTGTCTTCCGGACTTCACCCAGCGGGTTCTGCTCAATGGCCGCGCGGACCTGAAATTCTTGCAGATGCGTATAGATCTGGGTCGTTCCCACACTGCTGTGGCCGAGCAGCTGCTTGAGCGTCAGAATATCCACATTGCCGGTCTGGTACATCAGCGTAGCTGCTGTATGCCGCAGCTTATGGGTCGAAAAGCCCTTCAGCCCTGCCGCCTTCATGGCACCTGTCACCAGCTGTTCCACGCGGCGGTTCGAGATGCGGTCTTTCATGCGGCGGGTCACAAAAACGGCCTTTTCCTTAGGGTCCAGACCTTCCATCGTGTTCCGTTTTTTGAGATACAATTGCAGCGCTTCGATGCAGGCATCATTCAGGTAGACCATGCGCTCCTTGTGGCCTTTGCCGAACAGCCGGATCTGCCGCTGCTCCAGGTCAATGTCGCCGAGGTCCATCCCGACCAGTTCTGCCAGACGCATCCCGCAGTTCAGAAACAGCACGACCATGCAGTAATCCCGTTCCGGGAAATCGCTCTGATGCTGGGTGCTTTCCAGCAGCTGCATGGATTGCTCCGCCGTCAGATATTTGGGCAGAACTTTATCCTGCTTGGGCGGTTTGATGGAAGCCGTCGGGTCCTGCGAAAGGCGGTTGACCTGATTGACCAGATAGTCATAAAACCCATGCAGGCTGGCCAGCCGCCGGGCGGTAGAAGACTTTTTGTTTCCACATTCACGGTTCAGAAAATACAGATATTCGTAAACGTCCTCTTTTGTCACGCTGCCCCAGAATGCGGTGTCGAGCCCTTTGGGGTCGATCTCTTTCAGTTCCGCATCCTCTGCCACAAGGCCCCTGCGGCGCTTCATAAAGCGGCTGAAGCCGCGCAGATCGCAGTAATAGCTGAACGCTGTATTCGCGCTTTTGCCTGCGATCACTTCCAGATAACGCACATACTCCACAATGTCCGCCGAAGCATCATCGAACAGTTTGTGCTTGCTGGGATTCTTTTCATCAAGATAGATGGACATATCGTTTCCTTATCATTTCCATTAAAGGCGGTCGTTTTTCAAAGCATGGATCGCATCCGAGATATAAGCCGCCCCTACGAGCTTCATGCCCGGATAATCCGCCGGGTTCAGATGCGCGAGGCTGTGCTTCGGCACGACGGCACGTTCAAACCCGATGCGTTCCGCCTCCCGCAGACGCTGTTCCAGATTTGGTACACTGCGCACCTCGCCGCCCAGACCGACTTCACCGATGGCGATCAATTTGTCGCTGACCGGGCAGTCCAGCAGCGATGAGACCATGCTGAGGCAGACCGCCAGGTCGCAGGCGGTATCCCGCAGCGTGATGCCGCTGACGATGTTGATATACACATCCAGGTTGCCGAAGAAATACCCGGCGCGCTTTTCAAGGACCGCGATGAGAAGGTTCATGCGGTTGTAATCGTAGCCGCTGCAGGCGCGGCGCGGTGCCGGGAAATTCGTTTTCGTCGCAAGCGCCTGAATTTCGCTCAAAATGGGGCGGCTGCCCTCCATCGTGCAGGCGACGCAGTTGCCGGAAACGCCGAGCGGACGGCCTTCCAGAAGCATCTGCGAGGGGTTTTCGATCTCTTCCAGCCCCTGCCCCGTCATATCGAACATGCCCAGCTCATTCGTGGAGCCATAGCGGTTCTTGGCTGCCCGCAGGATGCGGTAAGGCAGCATTTTGTCGCCCTCAAAGTATAGCACCGTATCCACGATGTGCTCCATGACCTTGGGGCCGGCTATGGCACCATCCTTATTGACATGCCCCACGATGAACATCGGGATCTCCTGCTTTTTGGCCACTGCCAGCAGCCGGGCCGCGCTTTCCTTCACCTGGCTGACCGTGCCGGACGAAGAGGAGATGTCCATGCAGCGCATGGTCTGGATGGAGTCGATGACCACAAGGTCTGGCTTTTCCTTTTCGATCAGGCCGCAGATCTCGTCCACGTCGTTTTCGGCCACCAGATAGATGTTCTCCTGCGGGATCTTGAGCCGCGCGGCACGCAGCTTGACCTGCCGCACCGACTCTTCCCCCGTAATATACAAAACCGTGTGCTGGTTGGAGATGGCACCGCAAAGCTGCAGCAGCATGGTGGATTTGCCCACGCCCGGCTCACCGCTGAGCAGGACCACACCGCCCAGCACGATGCCGCCGCCCAGCACACGGTCCAGTTCGGAGATGCCGGTCAGAATGCGGCTTTTCTCCTCGGTCGTGCTGATCTCCGACAGGCGCCTGGCCGTCAGCGAGGTCACTCCCTCCTGCCGGGCAGGGGCGGCGGCTTTTCCGCCGGTAAGCCCCGTCTTGGGGGCCTCTGCGACCACATCTTCGTTCATGGTGTTCCAGCTTCCGCAGCTGGGGCAGCGGCCCATCCAGCGCGGGCTGGTCTCCCCGCAGTTGGAACAGACGTAAACAGTCTTCAGTTTTGGTTCTTTCATAGACGCTCCTGTGGGGCCCGCCGGGCGGCAGGCCCGCTTTGTTTGTTCTTCTTTATATTACCACATCCGGTTGGCCCCCGCAACCGCTCTCTTATTTTACCTCTACGATGGTGATGTTCTGCGCCGTCACACTGCTTTTGCTCAGGACGATATCCCGGATCTGCGCCACCTGCGCTGCCGTCAGTGCGTCACCGGAAGTCATCACCGTCAGGTCTGCCCGGCCGGACTGCAAAAAGCAGAGGCAGTCTGCAAAGCCTTTGGCCTTGACCATCGTTTCGATCTCATTTTCCGCATGGAGATCTTCCAGATTGCCGGTCAACTGCTGGGTGTAGCTCTTTTTCTCTTCTGCGGAGAGCGACGACGATTTCAAAGCTTTCTGCACGGCGTCCATTGCTTCGTCGTGCGCCTTGGTCCGCTTGAGCCGGGCCTCCTCAAAGAACTTGGAGCCGCTGTGATTCGCCACACTGACGAGCTGTGCTTCTCCATAATTCTTGTTGGCGCTGGAAACGGCTTCCGCCTCGGTCATCAGGCCGTCCAGAATGGGCGCGGAGGCTTCGTCCGCCGTGTCTGCTCCTGCTGCGACCTGGACGGCATTTTCCTCCAGCGTGACGCCCGCCCGCGCATACTGCCAGTTCAGATAGACCGCAACGACCAGAGCCGCCGCCAGGGTAAGCGCCGTCACTTTTCGGGTGTTCTTGGAAATAGCTCTCATGGAAATGTTCCTCCTTGTCTCTGCGACTTAATGGTTCTGAAACAGCCGGTCAGGGCCGACGCTGTTCTACACAGATCCGGGTAGACGAAATATCCAGCAATGCCCGCACAAGCTCGGTGATCCGTGCAGCGACCCGGACATCTCCCCCGCCGTCACAGACGACCGCGACCCCGCACACCTGCGGATAATAGACCGTCTGCGCCAGAGCCGTACCGTCATCCAACAGCACATGCGTTTCCTGGCTTTGGGTCTGTCCCGACTGCGTGTCCGTAGCATAGACGGTCTCCTCCCCGGTCTCCAGTGTCACCATCACGGTCGTAGCCCCGGCCCCGTCGATCTGCCCGATCAGGTCCTGGAGCTGTGCTTCCAGCTGCTCCCGGTAGGCTGACGCTTGGGAAGCCGACGCCGCGGATGGTTCCGCAGGCGGCGTTGCGGGCAGCAGTTCGGAGAGCAGCAGCAACAGCATCGCCGCGCCGCCCAGCACCACGGCCAGTCGGGTGCGGTTCTGCTTTTCCAGCAGTGCCCGGAAATCAAATGTCGTTCCTTCTCCCCGCTGTTTCATGGCGCATTCTCCCCGCCGGGCACGTCCCACACAGGCGATACGCCCAGCGTATGTTGAAGAAGTTCCTCTACCGCGTCCCGCGTTTCTTCCGCCTCTCCCGTCGGCGTCACCGTCAGGGAATGGACCTGTACGCCCTCCGCTATCTCTTCCAGCTCGATGCGGATGGTGACCTCCGCGCCCAGCTCCTCACGGCAGCGAGCTTCCAGGGTCTCTTCCAGCTGAGACGCTGCCGCGCAAAGCACGGTCTCCTTCTGTGTTCCCCATTCCACCGAGGACGCCGCCGGGAGAGCGAACGCCTGCCACTCCCCTTTTGCCTGCGGAAGCACACAGAGGACCACTGCTAAAATATATAACCCAGCCACCGCTTTTATGCTGCGCCGGGCCCACCCCTGCCCTGTGAGCTGTGCGGTCAGCTCCGCGCAGATACACGCCGTGCAGAAAACTGCCACCGCCGCTTTGATGTTCTGCACTTCATCCACCCCCTACCACAAAGAGCAGTGCCGTACCTGCAATGGCAAGCCCCGCAAACAGCGCCGTCACTGCCATCATGCAACGGAGCGCCTCTGCAAAACATTCCAGAAGGCTCTGGCAGCGCTCACTGCCCATTATTCCGCATAGAAGTCCGCATCCGGAAAGCAGGCCCAGCTGGATAAGCATTCCCAGATAGACCGGCACGAATTCTGCTGCAATGGTCAACAGCGCAGCCAGCCCCAGCCCGCTTTTCAAAAGCTGAAGGCTCGACAGCACCGTCTCCGAGGCATCGCGCAGCGTCTCCCCGATGATCGGCACCGTCCCGGTCAGAAGCTGCCCGGTGCGAAGGGCCGCACGGTCCAGCTGCAGCGTTGAGATGCGCTCCAGACCCAAAAGAGCAACCAGAAGTTTGCCTGCCCACCCCAGCAGCTTTTCCAGCGCACTGCCAACCGCCTTGCAAAAGCTCCCCAGCCCGGTTTCCGCACAGATGCAGCAGGCCATGCTCAAGGCCAGATAGCATTGGAGCAGCGGCGGCACCAGCACCGTGAGCCCCTGCGCCAGAGCACACAGCAGCGTCAGAAGAAAACCGCCTGCCGAAGCGCCTGCCACGCTCTCGCCGCCCAGGGTCAGGACCCCTGCATACACTGGCATAAACCCCAGAAGAAACCGGTTCCAGCTTTCGATCTGGGTGCAGAGCGTTTCGGAAAGGGCCACGAGCTTTTCCCATAGCAGGACCCCGCAGCCCCCTGCGCAGACGAGGTCCAGCAGTGTTCCATCCGCATGGCCACCCAACAGCAGTGCGATGACAGCGCCCAGCACCAGAAAGGTCAGAACCGCCGCATATCCGCTTGCAGCGGTATGTAGAGCCGAGGGCAGGGACTCCGGCAGAAAACTGCGCAGCGCCTCCCAGGGGTTTTCTGCAAACGCCGCAGGCGGTACCGGGCTTTGTTCCAGATAAGGCCCCCACGTCTCCGCGCCCGGAAGGCGCATATCCCAGTTGTTCATCCCGTCATACTCCCGATCCGCTGTAAAATTTCTTCCAGCAGCGGCCACGCTGCCGCAAGCACCAGACAGCGGCCGGCCAGCCCGACACACCACGCCAGCGATTCCGCTCCGGCTTCTTCGCAGAGGGTGTGGGTATAGTCCGTCAGAAGCAGGACGACCGCGCTCTTCATCAGGCACGAAAAGGCCGCGCCGTTCGTCTGCTCCCCCAGGCGGACGATGCCGAGGAGCGCCGCCCGGAATGCAGACCCGACCCGCACCAGAAGCACCAATGCCGCCCCCAGCGAAAGCAGCAGCGCGTAGGATGGGACACTGCGCCTGAGCACCGTATAAAGCAATGCTGCCACAAGTGCCAGACCAAAGGCCGCTGCCGCCGCACTCATAGTGCGAACAGGGATTTGATGGTCACGAACAGGGCGCTGATCTGTTTCACCAGAATGGACAGGACCACGACCAGCCCTGCCAGTGTCGTCATCATCGCCTGATCCTCCCGCCCGGAGCGGATCAGCAATTGGTTCAGCACCGCTACGATGATGCCAATGGCCGCGATCTTAAAGATCAGGTCGATCTCCATCTTTTTCATCCTCTCCGCTCAAATCAGCAAAATTGCAGCCGCCAGCCCCAGCGCAAGGCCAAGCTTATGCGAAAGCTCGTTCGTTTGCCGCAGCTGCGGTGCAAGCTCTGTCTGAAACGCCTCGAACTGCTGGATGTAAAATGCGAGCTGCTGGCATTCCTGCGCTGCTTCTGCATGGCCCAGACCTGCCATGCACGCCCGGAATGCGTTCTGCTCCCGCCGGGTCAGCGCCGGGTCAGGAGCCAGCGTTTGCAGCGAATGCTCTGCCTGCCCCACAAGACCCTCCCGCTGCATAGCACAAAGCAAAGCTCTCAGATCCATGCGCCGAAATTCGATCTCCCGGCGGATGCGTTCCAGTAGGGCGATGGTCTTTTGCAGTGCCTGCCGATGTGCCTCTGCACGGATGCAGACCCCATCGCCAACGCACCAGCCGCAGAATACCAGGCAGACCGCCCCGATGCCATGCCAAAAGAGACTGCTCATAAAAACCGCACCTCCCGCACCTGCCCCGGCTCCGCCCGCCCTTTGAGCCAGACCAGCACATGGAGTGCGCCCCGCGCCTGCAGCGCCTGCACCTGGGGGCGTCCGACCGCTTCTTCCGGGGACGCTGCATGGAGCGTTGCGATAAAGTCCACGCCGCTGAAAAGCCCCTGTTCGAGCGCTGTCACCTCATCCAGACCGCCCAGCTCGTCCAACAAAAGGATCTGCGGCGAGAGTGTCCGCAGTGCCATCTGCACAGCCTGTCCCTTCGGGATGCCGGAGATCACATCCAGCGCTTCACCGGGGGACTTCCGCCGGGAGCTGCCCGAAAACAACTCCCGCCGCTCGTCGATGACCGAGACCAGCTTTTTCTGGCAGACAAGCTCCCGCGCCATGCTGCGCAGAAGCGTCGTTTTTCCGCTGCCTGGCTCGCCTACGAGAAGCATCCCGATGAAATGCGTCTGCATGGCTGCACACAGTTTCTGTGGGAGCGGGATAGTTTTCTCCCGCGCAATGCGTAGGTTGACGGAGGTCAGTTCCTGCAAAACGACGCCCTGTTCCGGGTTTTGCAGAAAGCGCCCACCAAGGCCAGCCCGGCACCCGGAGGGACCCGTCACATACCCCTGCGCGATCTCCGTCTGATGCGTGTGGACCGACCCGCCGCACAGTGTGAACAAGATTTCCTCCATCTGCTGCGGCGTCAGAAGCATCCGCTGCAAGGAGGCAAGCTCCTGCGCTGTTTCCTGCGGTGTGCAGACTGCCCCGCGCATCGTGAACGCTGGTGCACAGCCCACCCGCAGCCGAAGCTCCTGCACATCGGGCGCAAGGGCCGACGGCATGTCCAGAAGCGGCCGGGCCAGCCAGCTCGGCAGCGATTGAACCACCTGATAATACTCGTCCATCCTGCATTCTCCTTCCGCGTCTCTTGTCATCACTGTATGCAGCCGGGCGGAAGATAGAACCGGGCAGCACAAACGCCCGCACAGCGTGTTCCACTGTACGGGCGTTTGATGGGGTTCTTCTTTTATTCAGGACTCCGGAAAGATTCAGGCTTCCGGCTTTGGTTCCTCGTTCAACAGGGCGAGGAACTCTGCTTCGGTCAGCACCGGCACACCAAGGGCCTGTGCCTTGGTCAGCTTCGAGCCTGCCGCCGTTCCGGCCACCACATAGGCCGTCTTTTTCGAGACGGAACCGCTGGCCTTGCCGCCGTTCTTTACGATCAGCGCTTCCGCCTCATTGCGGGAAAGGGTCTCCAATGTGCCGGTCACGACCAGCGTTTTTCCGGCAAGTTTGTCGCCCTTGGGCTCTCCCTTCCACTGCATATTCAATCCGGCATCCGCCAGACGATGGACAAGGTCGGTCGTTCCGTCTTTTGCAAAGAACTCGGTCACGCTCTGGGCCATCACACCGCCAAAGCCATCGATCTCGCTGATCTGCTCCTCGGTCGCCTCCCGGATGGCTTCCAGCGAACCGAAATGTTCCGCCAGCAGAGCCGCAGCCTTATCGCCAATGTTCCGGATGCCAAAGCCAAACAGCAGCTTGTCCAGATTGTTTTCCCTGGAGTGCGCGATGGCTTGCAGCAGATTGGTCGCACTCTTTTCCTTGAACTTTTCCAGCGTCAGCAGCTGCTCCAGCGTGAGGGTGTAAAGGTCTGCCGCCGAGTGCACCAGCCCCTTATCCACCAGCTGCGTTGCAACCGCCGTACCGAGGCCGTCGATGTCCATGGCATCGCGGGAAGCAAAATGGATGATGTTGCGGAGCGCCTGTGCCGGGCATTCCGGGTTGACGCAGCGCAGTGCCGCCTCATCTTCCAGATGCACCACCGGTGCGCCGCAGGACGGGCAGACTGTGGGCATCTCATAGGGCTGTGCGTCTTCCGCATGGCGGGTCACACCGATGACCTCCGGAATGATATCACCCGCCTTGCGCACCTGAATGGTATCCCCGATGCAGAGGCCGAACTGACGGATGAAGTCCTCGTTGTGGAGCGTCGCACGCGCTACGGTAGTCCCCGCCAGAAAGACCGGGTCAAAGCAGGCCGTCGGGGTCAGAACGCCCGTGCGGCCCACAGCCACTTCAATGCTGCGCAGCGTCGTCTCCTTGACCTCCGGCGGGTACTTGAACGCAATGGCCCAGCGCGGAAATTTGTTGGTCGAACCCATCAAATCGCGCTGTGCAAAAGCATTTACTTTGATGACGGCACCGTCCATATCAAAATCGAGCTTCGAACGGTTCTGGCCGATCTGCTCGATCTCAGCAATGGCGTCTTCGATGTTGTGCACCACATGATAGCGCGGCGAGACCGGCAGGCCCAGGCTCTTGAGGTAGTCCAGACTCTCTGCATGGGTAGTCAGTTCCTTGCCGCGGATCTGCTGCACATTGAAGATAAAGATCGACAGCCCACGGCTCCCGGTGATTTTCGAATCCTTCTGGCGCAGCGAACCGGCGGCTGCATTGCGCGGATTCTTAAAGGGGGCCGCTCCCTGCAATTCCTGCTCGGCGCAAAGGTGCTGGAACGCTTCATGCGGCATATACACCTCACCGCGCACTTCCAGAAACTCCGGTGCATCCTTCAGCTGTTTGGGGATTTTCCGGATGGCTTTGACATTGGCCGTCACGTCTTCGCCGACCACACCGTCGCCGCGGGTGGAAGCCCGCACCAGCGTACCGTTTTCGTATTCCAGGCTGCACGAAAGGCCATCGATCTTGATCTCCACCACGTATTCCGGTTCGACGCCTGCTTCACGCACCCGGCGGTCAAAGTCGCGCAGTTCGTCAAACGAAAACGCATCCAACAGGCTTTCCATTTTGACCGCGTGTGTGACCTTGGCAAACCGTCCGCTGGGGGTCCCGCCGACATGCTGCGTCGGTGAGTTGGGTGTGACCAGCTGCGGGAACTGTGCTTCCAATTCTTTCAGCTCCCGTGTCAGGGCATCGTATTCAAAATCCTCCAGTTCGGGGGCATCCTGATCGTAATAAAGGCGGTTGTTCTTTTCAATCACCGCGCGCAGTTCTTCCACGCGCTTCTGCGCTTGCTCCAGTTCCAAATACTCCACGCTCCTTTTCTATGGACTATTATAGCATAAAACGGCGCAGCATTCGAGTCAATTTTTCGCTGTAGAAATGTGCCGCTCAAACAGGCTATACGATTTGTATTCTTTCCATTCTATGTGTTTTTGATGCAGATGAAATTTTGTTGCGAGCAGCTTTCTCGTGATTTACTCTTTGTTTTATTTCTTCAGTTTCAATCGCATCCGCGTTATTTCAATCCGGTTCGTTTTGTGAAATCAAAGGTTCAAAATCGTCTTGATTTCCGCGAGATCCTTTGCAAAATAGATTCCTTTCTGCCGCTCTTCAGACGACAGGCCCGTTTCGATCATGCGGCTCAGCAGCATCCGCAGGCCGGTATAATAGCCATCTAGGTCGTACAGAATGCAAGGCGCATCCAGATGCTTCAGCGAGACTTTGGACATCACCTCTGCGATCTCTTCCAGCGTACCTGTCCCGCCGGGAAACGCAATGAACGCATCGCCCAGCTCGATCATCTTCGTCTTCCGTTCGGTCATATCCTTTGTGACGATCAGCTCCGTGAGGCCATCGTGTTGAAGTTCCCCTTTGACAAAGAACTCCGGCTCTACGCCGGTCACCTCTCCGCCCGCAGCCAATACACTGTCCGCCAGTGCACCCATCAGGCCGCTTCGGGACCCGCCGTAGATCAGCGCATTCCCGCTCTCCCCGATCCAGCACCCAAGCTCCTGCACGGCCGCTTTCAATGCCGGGGTGTTTCCTTCGTTTGCTCCAAGATAAACTGTAATGTTCATAGGGTCTCCTTTCACATCCGGTGCTCAGGTCTTGGGCTGATACTGCACACTGGACACATTGTAAATAGTGACAAACGCCTTGGGGTCCTCCCGATTGATAAAGTTCATCAGCTTCTGATACTCGCTCTTGTCCACGATGGTAATGATCTCATTGTGTTTTTCCAGATTGTATGCGCCGATGGCCTCGTACATGGTCGCACCACTGTGCAGATCGTTGATGATAAACTGCCGTAGCGCCTCCTCTTTTTCGGTGATGATGCAGACACGGCGCTTGATGCTGTTGTCGAAGATGAAATGATCCAGCACGATGCCGTTGAAATAAGTGCCCAGAATGCTCAGGACCACCGTTTTCTTATCATAGACCAGCGCTGCGGAAAGCGCTATGCACATCCCCGATAGAGACATGGCTTTTCCCAATTCCATGTGCAGGTATTTGTTCATGATTTTCGCCACGATATCCAGCCCGCCGGAGGACGCGTTGCGGTTGAACAAAATGCTCAGCCCGATGCTGACCACCAGGATATAGCACACCACGTCCAGCTCCTGACTGCCAGTCATCGAGCCAGCCTCCGGGAACAGCTTTTCAAACAGCCCCAGAAACACTGGCAGCAGCACACTGGTGTAAACGGTCTTTGCGCCAAACTCTCTGCCGCAGGTAAAGAACCCGACAATGAGAAGCACAACGTTCAGGATCATCGTAATGACCGACAAGGGCAGCGGCACAAAATTGGACAGCACAATGCCAAGGCCGGAAATGCTGCTGACGGATGTATGGCTCGGCACCAGAAAAAAGTAGACGCCCGCCGCAATGATCGCGACCGCCCCGGTCAGGACGGCCATCTCCTTTAGCAGTGCACCGGTCTTTGCCTTCATATCATTCATCTTTATTCCTCCAGAATCAAATTCTTTTCAACACAGTATACCATGATTTTCCCTTTTCGGAAAGGACCTGCACAAAAAAGACCCCTGCGGTGCATCCAGAACCGCAGGGGTATCGTTGCATTCTTATCGGTTTGCAAAATTCAGCGCCAGCAATGCAAACATCCAGAACCGTGTCCGCGCACCGATGGCTTTCATGGAGGAGTGGATGAGAATCGTCTCGGTGCCGGTCAGCCCCATGGCAGCAAGATCCTGCTGGAGGGTCTGTTTTGTGTATGTCATTGGGTGTTTTCAGATATACCATAATGAAAAAGGCGTATCGTCTCTTGAATGTCATACCACTGGTTCCTGCTTGCCATTTTTACCTGCTTCAGCCAAACATTTGACAAGAAACTGAGAAAGCCCAAAATCATTCGAATTAACGAACAATTCTGGGCTTTCTCATGCCACCGGCGGGGCTTGAACCCGCACTCTGTCGCCAGAAAGGGATTTTAAGTCCCTCGTGTCTGCCAGCCTTCGGCAAAGTCGATTTTTGTTCGTTGTATCGCTTGATTTCTCATCGCGAGAGAGATTTTTCCTCTGCGAGCGAGAGGGATTCGCACTTTTTTATAGGATGATAGTATCACATTTTTTGCCCCATGTCAACCATGTAAAATTGTTTCATCCGATTGTGCTTGATCTTCGGAGCGTCCGGGGCCCGGAGCTGCCGCCGGGGCGTTTGCTCTGCCCAGATGCGCTCCTCCGGGTGGGTGGTAGTTTGATGGGGGTAATGTTTTTACTATCAACGTGTTCTCCGGCTGCTTTGCGATCCGTCAAATCCATCCATGCTTTCGCCTTGAACGGAATCAAATATGCAGCGTCCAAAACCGTTACTCCATCAACAGTCACTTTCCCCTGCTTCAAGAACTCATAGTAATCATCATCCAAAAGGATTGCAGACAAGCTCGATATATCCTCATCCATTGGCAGCGGTGTCAATACTGCATCACCTGGAAGTTGAATTGCATCCAGTTTTCTAGTGAACAGTTCGATCATTGCTGGATAACGGTTTGAAGTCGGGTGACTGAACCGATAAAACTGCGGCACACCAGAGCTTTTATTACGATGTTCGTATCCAGCCTGTTTTACATAGTCCCAGAATTTTCTTCCAAAAGCCGCATCCACGGCTTCAATAATTAGAACAAGGTCAATGTCTTTTGTTGCACGGAAGTCTAAGCCTTCTTCTGTCATCAAGATGTCACACGCAGTTCCACCGATAATTGCATACTGGCTTTCGTTACCCTTGAACCATTCCTTAAAGCTTTCAATCCCTGTTACCATCTATCTTCCTCCACAGATTATTTAACATTTCTTCTACTGCTTCTTCTACCCGTTCATCTGCATCTTCCCTGAGCGATAATGCCAGAGAAAGTCCATCGACCATTTTTCCCTTCGATAATTTTCGTGGGTCATATCTCCACATTTCAACAGCCACCTGTGAATTTGAGTCCTGTAAATCCTTGGTCATACAGTCATTCCACTGAGATATTTTTTCTGAAGCATAGCACCGAACACTAGGCGCATTGAGCATCGAATACTCCGCCAATGCGAAATATCCGCTCTCCAACAATTCACTCTTTACTTCCTCGCATGGAACATAGACCGTCCTTTTCACAGGATTGAGCAGAACTTTCTCTGCTTTGTAAAATAACTCTTTGGCAGAGTTTTCCGAAAGCAGTATCTTCTGCACTCCATTTTTTCTTGATTGCAGAAATCCCATTCCTTCAAGTTGTTTAGAAGCTCTGGAAATAGACGTTGGTGTCAAATCCAAATCTTTTGCAGCTTGACTTGTAGACAGCTCCTTTGCTCCCTCATAAATATAGTAAAGCAACAGCATCTGCGCCGATGGCAAGATTTCTTCTCTGTCACTCTTTTCTGCATCACAGCGTTCCTGCAAATATGCTGCCATAAAGGGCAGATAAATTTGCTTTCCATCCACAATAAATGCTATTTTCTCTCGAAGCAAATACTCTTTCTGCCGTGCAGTGATCTGTTCCAATACTAAAATCACTGGACAATCCGCAACCTTTTTCACACGTTCCAGATGCTTTTTTAATGTTTCCACCTGCTCCAATTCGGTTTTAGGATACAAAAAACAGCTTTTTGACCACTCAGAGATACTTTCTGTGAATCATACCTTGTACTGATGAAGTTTGGCAAATGCTCTAAAGCTTTATTTTCATATAGCACTTCAATTCCTAAAACTCGCTTAAGGTATTCCACTCTATCGCCTCCATTCACAACTCTTTTTCTGTATTATAACTCATTTTAAGTTAAGATACAATATAAAAGTTATGATTATCCAAATCCAGCTATTGAAACACCAATATTTTCCAAACAATTTTGCTTTCATTTCACTTCTTGATACCCTTTCCTTACCGTGCTATACTATTATCAAATCAAATATTGAGGGAGTGCATTGTTATGAGCAAAAAGCTTGTTGCCTATTTTTCTGCCAGCGGCATTACCGCAAAAGTTGCCGAAGATTTAGCAAATGCCATCGGTGCAGACATTTTTGAAATCCGTCCCGAAGTCCCTTACACAAAAGCCGATCTGAACTGGATGGATAAGAAATCCCGCAGCACCATCGAAATGAGCGATCCTACCTCTCGCCCTGCCATCGCTGCCAAGCGTGATAACATGGGCGAATACGACACCATCTTTGTCGGATTCCCTATCTGGTGGTACATTGCCCCTACAATCATCAATACATTTCTGGAAAGCTACAATCTAAAAGGCAAGACGGTTATTCCCTTTGCCTTCGTACCTCCTTATTCTGTTTTCTGCTCTATCAGCTTTCGCTGTGGTGGGTTAAGTATAGAGCGCAACCAGAAGCCATTAGCACCCGAAATCACGCTGGACGCAACGCACCATGACAGGCAGAAACAGGTTGAGGTGAAAAGGTCAAGCCGCGTAAACCCGCATGAAATCAGGATTTTTTCTGGTTGTCCATATGCGGTTGTCAAGCAAGGAACAAAAAAATTTACAAAAAAATAAGCCCTACAAGGGTTTCAGTCGGTTCCGAACCGATCTGAGCCTTGTAGGGCTTACTTGCGCTCTATACGTTCTTTTCTTGATTATGATTATGCTCCATGAGCATCCATTCTGTTACGCGGCGGATTAACTCTTCTAAATTTAACCGCCCGCTCAGGTGTGGTTTCAGGGCAATCCGCATCAAACGTGATTGGCATTTTCTTTGCCGCTTCCAGTTCTGCGAGTTCTTCTTTTGTAAATGCAAGTTCCTGTTTCAGTTCCATAGACATTTCACTCGTTTTTACCATAATAAAGCCCCCTTTCAAATTCGGTAGCCATTCGTGCCGAAATCAATCTTGTCACATCTGTTTTTGTACCGCTTTCTTCAATTCTTACTCGTTCAGTATATACAACAAATAGTATTTCATTCACCTTTCCGATGAACTGGTCTATATTGCCAATCAATGCACCCTCTGCTTTTTGAGAAATCCGTCCAGCAGAAGTATCGCCTATGGTGTTATATCGATCTTCGTCATAGCTATGATCCTCATCATAGAACTCGATTCGGTCATAGTCAAAGAAGATACGCGCTGCACTCTTAAATGAAATTCCGTGTTTTTTAATATTTATCTGATTTTTATTATCATCGTATTCAAAGGCCGTTCCTCCCAGTGAGAAACTAACCATCCTGTTATCTTCCATCGGCCTCACCGCCTCTCTCCGAGCTTCATAATCTCCCTATTATGCTTTCATCTTACCATAAAACGCCTTGCATATCAAGCTGGCAGATGTAAACTTTTCAACATAGATTTGTCCATATTGCTCTTTCTTGGCATCATGCCGTCCTTTAAATCGATGACTTTTTTCTGCTGGCAATCCCTTTGCCTCTCATTGTCTTCACTTCTTCTTCAAGGTAATAGTCACCATCTTCTGCAACATAGTCCTGCGGTTCCACAGAGATCGTCATAAGCCTGTCCATCGCTGTCTGGATCGTTTCCGTCATAAACTTTCCTCCTTGTTGTAGGTATAGTCCGGGATGCCTGCTCCCGGTTTCTGTTGTCTTTTCTTCCGTGCTGACCAGCTACGCAGGGTCGCCGCATGGTCTGCGTACTTCCTGCCTGTAGACTGCATATAGGCTGAAAGGTCTTCGATCAGAGTATCCAACTCTGCAATTTCCATTTCCAGTTCCGAATAATCTTCCAGAAAAACATTCCGATAACGCCCATATGCTTCTTTGGTTCTACTCAGTTGGTTCAATCTTATATTGTAAAGTTCTTCTGGAAGCGCATTAATTAATTCTATCAAAGCTACTTCAGATCCGCCGCCGCCCAGCGACTTTGCCATTATCAATAACTCTTTCATCGATTCTCCTCGCAATATAATTCGTCTACCAGCTTCTCTAGTTCTTCATTAAATTTCGCATTATTGCTGCTCATGCCATGTCCCATACCAGCAACAATCTGGTCATAATTCATGATAACATCTCCTAGCGTGTTGATGTCTTCTACCGGAATAATCGTTCCCATTCTCTGCGCCACATTCCTTGCAAACTCGACCTGATGGTCGTTCACATGCTCATTAAACTGATGCTGACGTGGCACAACAATAGGAGTTTTACCTATCTGTAGTGGCATGATAAAACTAGCCGGGCCCCCTGATGTCAAGATAGGGACAAAAAAATTCTCAAAAAAAGCAAAAAAATAAGCCCCACAAGGCTTTTCTGACAATTCTTTGAATCATCAGGGCCTTGTAGGGCTATCCGTTATCTTATGCTATTTTATTTTCACACTGCCTGTAATGGGGTGTTCTCCATTGTTTCCTTAAACTGCTCAACTGTCATCTTTGCTTTTGCCGCAGCACGCTCCAGCGGTAAATCACCCTCTCGAACAAGCTGAACCAGCATCCGAATCTCGCCAATTCCGATGCCTTCGATTCTGCCTTCCTGACGGCCTTCTTCACGGCCTTCGGCTCTTACGCCTTGACTAAGATTGCACACTTCAAGCACCTCTCTTTCCAGTTCTTCGCTCATTGCAACGCCAAACTCTTCTTCCAGAATCTTCTTTTTCTCCGAACCTGATCTTGTGGAAGATAACAGCACTTCCATAAATTTCAGGATTCCCTTATGATTCTCCGTCCCTGGCTTGCCTAAACAAATCATTACGACACTCATCAAATCGTAGTTTTCGGTTTCTTCCTGCGCTTCTCCAATCAACTGTTCGGGTTTGATGGAGTACCGGGTAAGCGTATTTTCAAAACCATCTGACGGCTGAGTACAAATCCAGATGGAGTAGACCTTACGAATCTTCCCATATTCAGATTTTGTAAAAATCGGACCGTGCTGTGCAGAAATCATTCTGCTACAATAATAGATTGCCCGTTTCGTCAATGGGTATCCCGGCTTGAATTTTGTCTGTGCTTCCACATTGATAATCAGACGAATGACTTCTTCCTGTTCTGCACTGTCCGCAGATTTCGGTGCGATTGCGTCAAAGCGAACATCGTAGAACAATGTTCCCTCGGTCAGCGTAGAGTCCTCGTTGTTACTACCCTTGATTACATCTGTTGACTTTTTGGGTCTGTTCGTATCATCGACATGAACACCAACAGAGCCAACCTCCGGGGTTCCCTCGATGTATTTCTCAACAATATCATCTACGGTGCAATCGCTGTATTCATTCACACAGCCTTTCATGATCTGTGCCAGAATCTGTTTGTTTGCCAACAGCTTTTTCGCTGTTCTGTCATACCTCGAATCATACTCTGTCTGATCTATCGTGTGGGCAAGCTGATTTTCCACCGTGCCTTGTTTTTCCATCGGCATTCACTTCCTCGCAGTAGATTCAACAAGAGCGTAAACTCTCCTATCGTACTTCCATCTTACCATAATTCACCGCCCATATCAAGCAACCAACTGTAAACTTTCCTTGCACGGAGTTGTCCATATTATTGCATTCTTCGCCACTGTTATATCATAGGCAACTAATTATTTCAGAACCCACTAATGTAAGATTCACATTTCAGTCAGTACTCTCCCGTTTTCTATCTGCATCGCATCCGTTATCTTAAACGAAACAAGTCGCTGCTGTGGAAAAGCTCTTCCGATCAGCCGATAGGACATTTTCTTGTCCCACCCAGAATCCCCGTAAATCATGCGAACCAATGCCATACACTTGATTTCGCCGCTATTAGATTCGTCTGGTTTTCCCACACGATGCGCTCCTGATTCTTCTGCTCCACACGCCTGTACAGCTATCTGTTTCATTTTACGATTATACAGAAACCGATAGTGTGACGGCCATTCTAACGCTTCCAGCGTTTTTCTGAAGACCGTGATTCGTCCCTCTTCCTCGCAGAAACTCATGCCAAGTCCTGCCTGTTGCTCCGTTTTCTGTTCTGTTTTCTGCATATTGCTCACCTCCCACAAATGGACAGACCCTCCCCTTGTACAACCTGTCAATTAGTCCTTTCCAGCTTCAGGAGCAATCTTTCCTGTCAGAATCCCCATTGACACATACCCATCCATTTGCTTGACTTCAGATTCTTTCCGGTGTTCTTCCACAGGCACACCAAAAGTTCCCACAATATCATCCAGGTAAAATCCCTTTCGGCTGTTCACAGGTTTTGTTGACGCAGCATTATCCTGCGAATCGACTGCGTTCTTTTTTCTCTGTCCTTCATGAAAAATTTCTGGCACAAGCAGATCAAAAACATACAGAGTTTCACCCTCAAAGGTAATCCTGTACCCCAGCATTTTATATCGGCACTCGCTGTCCCATCCCATTTTCTGATAAACTAAAGTCGCAAATGGCTTGCAGGACATCTTCCGGCTTTTGCGCTTATCCGGTTTTGCCACGCACCAACGCAGAGCGTCCTTGTCATTTTCATCACACCCACGAACAACGATACGCTTCAAATCATTGTTGAACATGACATGAACGTAGACCACATCCTCCAGCCCTGTGATACAGGCTGTATTGAATGTGATACTATCTTTACGAATCACGATTGCCGGGTCACGCAGATGGGCAAACAATTCCTTTCGCACGACCTGGTAGCCATCATACGAAAAGGCACTTTCCAGTTCTTCCGCCCGTGCGTCTCTATCATCCTGCACAATCTGCTTCTCTGGCGGCATGATTGTTGTGTTTTCTTCATTCATCTATAATCAGTCCATCCTTCCATTATCTTCTCCGCTTCACGGAGCAACTCATTTAGACTTTCTGCCGTAAATATGTTCATTTCCTCTATCTCCGTCGCAGGACGAAATACATCCCAGTTTCCGGCATAATGCTCCTGCCGTAAGATACCCACCTGTGCTATACTTGTAATCGGCTGTCCAAATGTTCCAGCCCACTCTGGTGGAAAAATGTAAATCTTCTTTTTGACCGTTTCGCCCTCATCTTCTTCGGTGTTTTCCTTTGGAGGCAGAACGATTTCTTCCACCTTAATCATTTCAGGCTCATCAAATGCGAACAGCATCATTTTGTTATCGCCCTGCTCCAAAAACTGGCCACGGAACCGATAACGCAAATCCTCATCCCATTCCATAATGTCAAATAAAGTCTTTGCAAGTCCACGACAGCCCAAAGTGCTTGCACACCAACGTCCCTCTTTCAGTCTGCCCCAACGGATCGCGTTTGGATTATTCTTGTCACAGGGGCGAATGGCAATGCAGCGTTCAACAGAATTTAGCAGCAGCTCCACATATTCAACATTTTCAAACTTTTTCAAGCAAGCGGTGTTAAAGCGCAATCGTCCATTAGAAATCGTCATAGCCGGATTCTGCATAGTAGAAAAATACTGTACCCTGACTATTTCATAGCCCGTCAGATCAAGACGCTTTTTCACATCCGCAGTAACAGTGACATCCGGTTCTTTCATCACGCTTTCAGAGGCTTCCCTGTATTCTTCTGCCGAAAAACCTGTCCAATCCTTATCAAAAGGCACATATCCTCGCAAAATCCCATCTTCAACCACGCTCAACACGGGCAAGGGTCTGTCTTTCTTTGAATAATTGCGGGATGCCCGCAGATGATTGGCTGCATTAAAAACTTCTCTGGAAACAATGGCTTCATGGTGATTCTTCTGCCTGTACTGTGTCCGATCATTGTTGTTTTTCTTTGATTTATGCGTCAAAAAGTTCGGTGTAAAGGTCTTTCTTGCCAGTACATCACCACAATGGCGCTCATTTGCCAGAACACCTGCAAGTGTACCGGGATTCCACTCCACACGTCCCAACTTCGTCTTACGGCTATACTCCATCAAAAGAGTTGCAATCTCCGTAAGCGAATATCCATTCAGGTACAGGTAGTAAATCACCTTTACCGTCTGTGCTTCCTCCGGGTTAATTACAAGGTTGCCTTCCTCGTCTTTATCGTATCCAAGCAATGCAGGGGTCAGGAACAGGCCACGGCTGAACCGCCGATCAATCGACCAGTTCATAATGATAGATTTGGAATGCGATTCTTCCTCTGCCACAGATGCCAGAATCGTCAGAATCATGCGTCCATTGCTGTCCAGCGTATAGATATTATCTGCTTCAAATTTCACACCCACAGGCGGATTCAGATTTTTCAGAAGTTCAATCACAGAAAGGCAGTCAACGATATTTCGAGCAAAACGGGCAATGGATTTTGTAAGAACAAGGTCAATCTTGCCTGCCTTGCAGTCCTCAATCAACTGCTGCATCCCTTTTCGGTGTTCCAGAGATGTGCCGCTGATGCCCTCATCCGCATAAATTCCAACAAATACCCATCCCGGCTGTGCCTGAATATAATCCGTATAATAGTTTTTCTGAAGTTCATACGAAGAAGTCTGTTCATCATTATCCGTGGAAACACGGATATATGCTGCCACACGCCGAATCACAGAACTTGTTTCCAAATCCTCTATGATTTTGGCGGGAATGACTTCCAATTCCGATATATCTACGCCCTTATAGCGGTCTCTGATTTTTTGCTTACGGTCTACTGCTTCTACTTCACCGGTAATCATGTGCTTTTCCTCATTCTCCCGTATGGATGCTCCAATACCACTGTCGCATCTTCCGATAACTTCGGATACCGAGTTCTTTCTTCGTATTTTCTGCGGTTCTGCGGCTGATTCCTTCATCTTTCATCCGCATATAGATTTCTCTTGCTCTCATATCGCCATCAGAAAGCAACTTTTTTATCAGATATGCTGCCTTTTCTGTTTTTGACTCAAATTCCGGCACTTTCGGTTGTTCCGATGAAACGAATGTGCTCTTGCACTCCAACCATTGAAAACCCATCTCCGCTGTTATAGAAAACCGAATTTCTCCATCAGACGGAGCCAAACTGTTTTTTATCTGCCGAACAATACGAATATCTGTATCTTTCTGGTCACGCTCCACCTGCAAAACACTTCGCGCAGCAGCAACCACATCTATGCTGCCAAGGCTTCGGTACAAACCTTTCGTTCCCTCTTTCTTATTGAGATGACCAATCAGCACAATGGCACAATCATATACTGAAGCCCACATTCCGAGACGCTGCATCAGTTTTCTGGCTCTCCCTGCAATCTGGAGGTCAGAATCACTTCCTAAATACGCCTGAATCGGGTCTATAACTACAAGCCGTGGGCGAAATTCAATGATTGCCTGACGGATACGCTCATCATCCAGTGTTAGACCACTGTATGTTTCTTCATTGATAAAAGCTACTTTTCTACAATCTGCGCCACATCTTTCCAGTCTGGGTTTAATGGTATCTGATACTCCATCTTCCGAACACTGGTAGATAACCCTCTGCGGCGTCCCAACAGGCTTTCCATCCGGTGTTTTCCCACCCTTAGAAAGTTCCGCAATCAGATTCATCATCATGGTTGACTTTCCATCGCCGAGATCGCCTTGTAGCAATGTTATCTTTCCCACTGCAATGAATGGATACCACAACCAGTGAACAGAAGTTGCCTGCACATCACTATATAATGTAAGAATTCTTTTTTCTACCTTGTCCGCCATCGTCTTTCCTTCCTATTTGCAGTCTTTTCCTACCTCTATTATAAAGCATTCGTTGCGTTTTGACTGCTACCCATCAGGTAGCATGAGTTGCCTTTTGCTACCCAGTAGGTAGCAAAACAGCCTAAGACCACAGAGCAGCTAGCAGTGTGTCCCTTTGCGGTCTTAGAACCTTTGATATAGAGTTGCTCTGCCTACCATCATGCGAGATAATTGTACTGCCTTATGCGGGGAATCATAAGGAGAAAAGCACATGGCTACTGATTATAAAGCTTTGGGCAAGCGCATTTCAAATGCCCGAAAACAAGCTGGTATCACGCAAGAGGCCCTTGGAGAGCAGCTTAACATGACACGAAAACATATTAGCGTAATCGAATCCGCTATCAAACGCCCAAGTCTTGATGCACTGGTTGATATTGCCAATGCTCTTGACGTATCGACTGATGATTTGCTGGTAGATAGTTTGATGCACTCGACTTCAACCTCAAATTCCGAAATTCACCGTCTTCTCTTGGACTGCAATGAAATCGAACAGGAAATTCTCACTCGGATGGTAAGAGAGATGAAAGCCATCAGCAGAGTATCTTTCTCCTACTGCATCGCTATTTCATGATTCACTTTTAAGGTGTGATGTTTAGTCTCTCATATATAGAATTGCTGGAAGGGCATTTCGCAAGGTGTTTTTGAAAAAAATAAAAAAAACCGGAACAGGATGAACTACTTGCAGGCGCACTACTGCGCTGCATTCGCTCATTCTGTTC
>OBJG01000818.1_pt1 | contig 28689 bp, 28 predicted proteins | sample 1517941 | NCBI WGS metagenome assembly OBJG01 (sample SAMN04571712, study PRJEB22368) | human gut metagenome | biome: human gut; material: stool | host: Homo sapiens | place: Luxembourg | collected 2012-09-21
CGAAATACATTGTCGCCTATTGCCCGTACAACAGCAATTACGTGATGTGCTGCGGCAAGGAATATATTTATGATTCCTGCACTTATCCTCATATCATGACCGGGAAATGCGGCAATAAATATTCCTGTTTCTGCGATCCGAACATTTACAAATATACGGAAGAGCAGTGTGAAAGCGACAATGCCTATCCGGCCGGGGCAAGCTGTACCCAGGTGTCTTCGGTTTCTTCCGGCGAGGGGGAAAATTTGCAGGCAAAAACGGTAAAGGAAATTTTATATTCTGCCTGTTTATGTGACCGGGGAACGTATACTCAGCCCAAAGAAAAGTGCGACAAAACGCAAAACCTGTGCAAGGACAGTTCGGGAGCGGAATATACGGACACCTGCGTGTGTGACAAAGGCAAATATAAGGTGCAGGTTGCCGATTGTGATTACGGCGGTGAGGGTAAGACCTGCGTCGAGGGCGGCGTCACTTTTGCGGAAGACTGCTGTTCGTGCGAGGCTTATCCGGTGGAATTGAGGGACGGCAAAGCGGTAAGCGGCGGAGAAAATTATGATAAGGCAACAGATTGGAATCCGTGCCCGTGTCCGACCGGTAAAAACCGGGTATTTATTACCCAGTGTGAAAAAGGCTGGCAGCCGACTCAGAAGGGTGACGGTTGTGAACGTATCCCCTGCGCGGACGCGGTAAAGCTTTACCTGTCAGAAATGACGGATAAGAATATGGGTGTTTTCAACGGCAAGAACGTTGTTACTTATAAAAAGCTGACGGAAGAAGAAAAGGCGAAACTGCCGGTAGCGGAGCAGACTTATGCCGTCGGTGCCGAGGTCGTGCTGCCGGATGCGGAGGTCGGTATTTTGCTTGATGACGTAACCATAGAAAGCAATGCCAACGCGATCGGGCTGGGAGCGTCAAAAATAACTACTCTGTGGTCCGGATTGTATTTCGGAAAGAGTGAAGGGCGGGACGGAGAAGGTGTTGTCGCTTCCTGCGAGAAAGAGGATAAACCGACGGGGAATTTTTCCGGGACGAATTTCCCGAGAAACAAAAGCGAAAGCGGGGAGTTGACTTTTGTTGACGTAAATATTGCTTTTGCCAAAGCGGTTTCGGTAAGAAGGCCGCTCAGGTTGGAGAATGCCAATCTGACCGGAAGCAATGTTGCTTTTGAAAAAGCAGTTACCTTGGCGGGGAACGAGCCGAAAGTTGTTTTCGGTGACGAAAAGAGCAGTTACACGTTTAAGTCAAAATTGACGGCCGACGGATATAACTTTGAGTATAAAGCGTTGAATTTTGCCGTCCCGATTTCTTCGGTAAGTGACGTTGCCGTAATCAATCTGCCTTCCGGCGGCGAAATGAAGGGCGGGCTGATTAGTGTGTATCCAGAATTGGGAAACACCATGAGTGCCGGAGTGTTTATCAACGGTCCGGAATCGGGAGCATCTGCCAATATTTACAGCGATGGTTACGTGGGACTAAATAGCGCTTCCATTGCTGGTAGGAAAGGCAAAGGAGCAAGTATTTCTTTGAAAGGTAATGTAAGTTGGAAACTTTACGGAGAAAAGACGTATAAACTTTCATTAACTGTAGGAAGTTCAGTTAAGACAGAAGAACAGAACGGGGTTCAGGCGCAGATTAAGCCCAAAGATAGTGTAACGTGGAGAACATGTTCTTTTGCGGAATATTATACACGTCCCGTTGATCATAGGTGGGGAACTGAGTGTAATCAACCAGCTTTGTATTGTTCTCCTAGGGCGGAAAGTAAGAAATTTCGCGATGATGATCCGGGAGAGACAGGGCAGTTAAGTAATTTTGCTTGTAAGATCAATGCAGATGGAACAGCAACGTTGCTAGATAGCTATTCTGTAGAAACAGCGAATGTAGATCAATGGTTGACTAATACGGGACGGTTAGCTGCTAAGAGCGGGTGGGCTTGCTCTGTCAATTCGCATGATGCTCCTACCGAATATTTGTCTCGTGCATGCAAGATAAAATTGTGGAATCATGATTGTCGTAATAAGAACAAATGTTGGACAGAAGCTATAGAGTGTGCTCAGATGCTGACCTGCAGTTAAATTGTCCCCGCCCGTTGCCCGGATAAGTTCGGGTGATACAAATCCCCTTTAGGGCGGGGCCCTCTTAAATACGGGGCAGGGAGGAAAGCCCGGAGTTTGAAGCTTTCCTTCCCGCGGATCCCGGATCGACGTCTGCCGTTATTCTCTTTTTCTCCCTGACGGCATCCGGTAAGCGCAAGCAGAGGGCGAGCTTGGGGATTTTGAGGAATGAAAAAGGGAGAGAAAAAGGACTGAGAAGGAAAGCAAAGAGGACAGGGAAAAAGGAAGAGAAAAAAGCGGAGAGGAGAGTGAAGAGAACAAGGAAAAAGGAAGAGAGCGGAGAAGAAGAGCAAAGAGAGTAAGTGAGAAGATGGAGTGAAGGGGCAAGAAAAAGAAGAGAAAAAAGGAAAGGGAGAGAACGGCAGGAGAGCAGGAGAGGAAAGAAAAGGCGAAAAAGGAAAGCACAGAGAAACGGCGAAAGTTGAGCTCAAAAACAAAACCCAGAGCCGAGCCTTAGGGCGTCTGCCGGACGGAAAACGGCGAAGTTTCAAACAAAATTATTATCCGCAACTATTAAGTTTATCATTAAACAGGCCGAGAACGTCGGCATGCGGTTTGTAAAAATGCCATAAAAAAGCTTGAAAGACATAAAAAGTAAAGTTTCACATTTAAATACTTATTATATGAAAGCAAACAGATTTGTGCAAATTTTGGCAGCAGCTGCCGTAATTTGCGGAGTGGTATTGATGAGTTCCTGCGAAAAAGAGCCGCTGCTTCCGGAAGTTATAGAAAGCGAAGTCTATGACAACGGCAGCGCGGAAGAAGTTACGGTAACGTCGACTTCGGACGGACAATCATTAAGTTACGAATCGTGGATGATGGTCAGAGGCGTGACAAAAGGCGCTTTTGACAACCGCGTATCGGTCACGTTAAACGCTTCAATGCCGAATGTGACGGAGGTCAGAGACGTTGCCGTCTGGGATTTCGGTACGTCCCGTATTGTTCAGACCCGGGAAGCCGGAGAAAGCAGAACCGAAGGTTTTGTGACCGTAACCGATTCCGTTTTGGTGTATACGGTGATTACGGAAGAATTTGAGTTTTCGTATCATCTGCATTATGAAGTCGGCGTTTATGACGACGGCGTAACCCGTCAGGTGATGCCTTATCATTATTTCGGCAACATCCGTGACAACGGCGGCGTGACGGAAGCGGCGGATTCTTATGTTGACGGAGATTATGCGTATGCGCGCAGAATCTTCAGGCATTCGATTTCCGTCGAGTTCGGCGGCGAAACTTACGAGGTGAAAGCCGAAGTGACGCTGAGGCGGGCTTTGGGGGCAGCCGGCGCGTCTTATGTCGTCAGGAGCGAAGTTACGGAAAAATCGGTGACGGCCAAAAGCGAAGGCGACGGTTTTCTGTCGACGATTACGGTCAGGTCGCTGATGTCGACGGGAGAAGAACGGGAGGAAACTTATTCCGCGGAACTTCCCGTCGGCGGCGAATCGAACTATGCCCGTGCGTGCGAACCGGACTGTGCGTATGCGGACGTTCGTCGTCTGAATATGACGCTGGAACCGGTTTCCGTATCCTGGGAGGAATATGGCAAGCATATAACGCTGAAACGCATAAGCGAAAACTGCGTTGTTCATTATAACGCGTTTGATCTGGAGATTCCGTTTTATCGTTACGGCGCTTTGTTTGACAACGGCGTGCTGATTGAAGAAATGGCATGCTGCGAATATGACCCCGCTTCGGCATCGATTGCGGCCGAAGACTGGAACCTTGAGAACGAAACGGCAAGTTATGAGAGCTATCGTCTGAATCTTGAAGTTTCGCTTCCGATCGGCAGTCTGACGGCGAAAGGAAAATACAGCGGCAAGTTTTATTTTTACGAATAAACGCGTTTGTCTTTTCCTGTTTTTAAAAAAAACACCTTCCGTAAAGGGAAGGTGTTTTTTTTGTTTGCCGGAAACTTCCGCCTTATCTTTCCAGAGGTTTGTATTTCATGGCGTGCGGGTTGCAGGCGTCTTCGCCCAGACGGCGGATTTTGTCCTTTTCGTATTCCTCGAAGTTGCCTTCAAACCATTCGACGTGGCCGTTGCCCTCGTAGGCAAGGATATGGGTGGCCAGACGATCCAGGAACCAGCGGTCGTGCGAAGTGACCAGCACGCAGCCGGGGTAGTTCATGATGCCTTCTTCCAGCGAGCGCAGGGTATCGACGTCAAGATCGTTGGTTGGTTCGTCGAGCAAAATGACGTTGGCGCCCTTGCGCAGCATTTTCGCCAGATGAACGCGGTTGCGTTCGCCGCCCGACAGCTGGCCGACCTTTTTCTGTTGGTCGCCGCCTTTGAAATTGAACTGGCCGACGTAGGCGCGGGACGGAAACTCTTTTTTGCCCAGGGTGATCATGTCCAGACCGTCGGAAATTTCTTCCCAGACGTTTTTGTCGGGGTTAAGCTCGTCGCGGCTTTGGTCAACGTAACCGAGGTCAACGGTGTCGCCGATGCGGATGGTGCCGGAATCCGGCTTTTCCTGCCCGGTGATCATGCGGAAGAGGGTGGTTTTGCCGGCGCCGTTGGGGCCGATGATGCCGACGATGGCGCCCTTCGGAATCTTAAACGACAGGTCGTCGATCAGGATGCGGTCACCGTAGCCTTTGGTGATGTGTTCGGCTTCAATAACCAGATCGCCCAGCCGCTCGGTCATCGGAATATTGATGTTGGCGGTGGTGATTTTGTCTTTGGCAGCCGCCTGCAGCAGTTCGTCATAGGCGTTAATGCGGGCTTTGGACTTGGCCTGCCGGGCTTTCGGATTTTTTCTGATCCATTCCAGTTCGCTGGCCAGCGTGCGCTGACGGGCGGTTTCCTCTTTTTCTTCCTGCTCCAGGCGTTTGCGTTTCTGTTCCAGCCAGGAGGAGTAGTTGCCTTCATAAGGAATGCCCTGTCCGCGGTCGAGTTCCAGGATCCAGCCGGTAACGTTGTCGAGGAAATAGCGGTCGTGGGTGACCATTACCACCGTGCCGGCATAGCTTTGCAGATGTTTCTCCAGCCAGGCGACCGATTCGGCGTCCAAATGGTTGGTCGGTTCATCCAACAGCAGCATGTCGGGCTTTTGCAGCAGCAGACGGCAGAGGGCGACCCGGCGTTTTTCTCCGCCCGAAAGCTTGGTAACGTCGGCGTCGGCCGGCGGACAGCGCAGGGCGTCCATCGCGATCTGGATGCCGCGTTCAAAGTCCCAGCCGTTGCAGGCGTCGATTTTTTCTTGCAGCTCGGCCTGTTCAATGATCAGGTTGTTCATTTCCTCGTCGCTCATCGGTTCGGCAAAACGGGCGGAGACTTCTTCGAATCTTTTCAGCAGGTCGCGAGTTTCGCCGAGGCCGTCCATGATGTTTTCGATCACGTTTTTGGCGGGGTCCAGTTTCGGTTCCTGTTCAAGATAGCCGACCCTGACACCGTCGGCCGCCCAGGCTTCGCCGTTAAATTCCCTGTCGACGCCGGCCATGATTTTCAGCAGGGTGGATTTGCCGGCGCCGTTAACGCCCAGCACGCCGATTTTGGCACCGGGCAAAAAGGAAAGCGTGATGCCTTTAAACAGTTCTCTGCCTCCCGGAAAAACCTTGCTTAAATTCTGCATGACGTAAACATACTGGTAAGATGCCATTTAAATATTCTCCTTATTTCTCTCTTTATTGTCGTTTGCTTTATCAGTTGTTTTTTTATTGACGCCGGATGTGTCCGATCGCGGCTTCGGCCGGTGCCGGCGGCTGGCCGTAGCCGGTTGCTTCCGCGGACGTCCCGGCGGCGGAAGAATCGTTTTCGACGGTTATTTTGCCGACCTTTACCTTTTTGCCGCGGTCATATATTTTCTGCGCGTTCATGCGGTCGTTCCTGTCCTGGTAGAGCAGGGTGGCGTCGTAGGGCTGCCGCGGGGTAAAAATTTTGCCGTCGGGCATTTTGATGCTGCCGTCGGCATACAGCGTCGCCTGATAGATCGGCTGGTCGTCAAAGCGACGGTTGATGTCGTCGCATTCAAAGAAACCGTCCGCCTGCTTGGCGAAATAGCCGTCCGCCTTGGCGTTGTTGTAGGCGTACATGGCTTTGGCCTGCATTTTGTTACTCGGCGCCTTGGTGATGAGGATGGCGCGGGCCAGCATTTCGAAAGTCTGGAATTTGGAAGCGCCGCAGGCCATGCCCTGGCCGGCAATGTAGCCGAGCGTTTTGACCTCGTCGATATATCCCACGGTCTGCGCGCGTGCCGGGACGGAAAGCAGCAGGGCGGCGGTTATGATTAAAAACGTTTTTTTCATCATGGCTCCTTGGTTTGAATCTTTAAGCCGATTATAGGGGAAATATTTTGCAATGCAAAAATAATCTTCGGTTTTTACCACATTTTACCAAAAATATGGTTGACAAAAGCCGAGTTTTAGCATAAGTTGCAGCAAAACATCTGATATGAGGAATGTGTTATGAAACTGTATAGTTCTTTAAAAACCAAGAAAAACCGCGATAAGGACTGCAAAATCGTTCGTCGTAAAGGCCGGATTTTCGTTATTAACAAGAAGAACCCGAAGTTCAAGGCTTGTCAGGGTTAATCAATTGATGCCTTTCAAATCGGCTCCGCGGAAGCGGAGCTTTTTTTGTGCCGGAAGTTCTTGTGTTAAAATGAAGAGAATCGGACGGCTTAAAGAAGCGGAACGATTTATCCGGCAGGCATAAACTTCCACCGGCTAACGCCAGTGGTATTAAGCATTCCGAACCTCAAACGCGCAGCCCGAAGCTACGCAAGCTTTACGGCTGGGCTGGTATGTCTATCTACCTGCTTACGCAGACGTTCGAATCATAATAAAACAGACGCCGAAGCGTCTGTTTTGCAAAATTGCACATCCGGCTGCGGTTACGGCAGGAGCGGCGACCAGGCCGGATCCGAAGCGTCGGCCGGAGTGACGATCATCCGTTCGTTGTAGCCGGTGAGGTCGATGGTGTAGAGTTTGACCGGCGCGTTGCTGCGCGAAGTGCCTTTGTCCTGGCGGAAGTACATCAGCACCCGGCCGTTGGGCGCCCAAACCGGCGCTTCCACCAGATAGCCGCTGGTGATCAGACGTTCGCCGCTGCCGTCCGGGTACATGACGCCGATATAAAACTGTCCGCCGGCCATTTTGGTGAAGGCGATGTAGTCGCCGCGCGGCGACCATACCGGCGTGGCATAGCGGCCGTTGCCGTAACTGATGCGGCGGACGTTGCCGCCGTCGGCGTCCATGACGTAAAGCTGCTGGTTGCCGCCGCGGTCGGAGTTAAACACGATCTGTTTGCCGTCCGGCGAGTAGCTGGGCGAAGTGTTGATCGAAGTGCCGGAAGTGAGCTGTACGCTTTTGCCGGTTTTCAAATCCAGTTCGTAAATATCGGTGGTGCTGCCTTTGGCGTAGCTCAAAAGCAGTTTGGAACTGTCGGGCGAAAAGACGGGGGCAAAAGTCATGCCCTTAAATTCGCCGACCAGTTTCTGCTCGCCGGTTTCGATGTCGAGCATATAGACTTTCGGCGTAGCGCCGGCATAGGACAGATAGGTGATTTTTTGCAGGTTGGGCGAAAAACGCGGGGTGAGGGCCATGGAGGCGCCGTTGGTCAGAAACTTGTGATTTTCGCCGTCCTGGTCCATGATTGCCAGCCGTTTGATGCGGCGGGTGGCAGGGCCGCTTTCGGAAATGTAGACGATACGGGTGTCAAAATAGCCTTTTTCTCCGGTCAGGCGTTCGTAAACGGCGTCGGCGATTACGTGCGCTACCCGCCGCCAGTTGTCTTTGGTGGTGGTAAACGACTGGCCTTTCATCTGTTCTTCGGAATAAACGTCCCACAGACGGAATTCTACCCGCAGGTTGGCGGCGTCGATTTCGGAAATGGCGCTCTGGATGAGCGCGGCGGCGTTAAGGGCTTTCCAGTCGGTAAAGCGCGGCAGTTCGTCAATCGAGGTGAAAGTCTGGATATAGCTGTCTTCCGGAATAATGCGGAAAAGGCCGGAACGTTCCAGGTCGGCGATCACGACTTCGCGAATCCGTTCGCCGTAGGAAGCGGCCTCGCCGCTGCCCGACATTTGCGGAAAAGCGATCGGCATCGGCTCGCGCATGGCACCGTTAACGTCAATTTTCAACTCGGCGCGAACGGGGGAAATCAGGAATCCGAGCGCCAAGGCAGCGTAATATATGATTTTCATTTTAACACCTTGGGATTTTAAAATTTTACTTATGATATAACATATGTTAACATCGTTAAAATTTCATTAGCGGACAAAAAAATTATGAGGACGGAAAAATGGAAATTGCGGATTTTAAAGCGAAACTGCCGGCCAAAAAAGCGCTGATCGGCTTTGATTACGGCAGCCGCCGGCTGGGGGTGGCGGTGTCCGACCTCTCACTGACGATTGCCTCTTCCTATACCATTGTCTATCGCCGTGACTGGACAAAAGACGAGGCGGCCCTGCGCCGGATTATTGAAGAGAAGGAAGCGGGCGGCATGGTGTTCGGCTTGCCGCTGCAAATGAACGGCGAGGAAGGGGAAATTGCTGCCGAAGTCCGCGCCTTTGCCGCCAAAATGGAAAGAACGTTTGCTTTGCCGGTCGCTTTTTGGGACGAACGGCTTTCGTCTTCGGCCATGGAAAGCTTCCTGATCAAAGAGGTTGATCTGTCGCGCGCAAAACGCAAAAAAGTGTTGGACGCTTCGGCTGCGGCCTATATCCTGCAAGGCTTTCTCGATGCTTTGAAAAGAGTTTGATTTTTTGTTTTAACGTATTGATTTAAGTATGGAAATGTTCCTTTTTGCCTGTAGCGGAAAAAGGTACGTTAAAATGCGGCAAAAATCAAGACGAAAAAACAAGGGAAAACGGGGAAAAATAATATAACCATTTATCGTACAATATTTTACATCACCTGAACGAAATATATGGATAAAGGGGAAAGGTCATGAAAATATTGTATAAAACCATGGGATTGGGGCTTTTGTCCGCGTGCCTGTGCCTGTTGTGTGCGGCGCCGGCTTCGGCCAAAGTCTGTTTCGTCGGCGAGGAAAACTGTACCGGCGGCGGCAGTTTTGATGAATATGAAAAGCCGGATGGAAAAGGGGCTCTGTGTACACAAGACGGTTTTGATACCAAAGTTTCGGATTGTAAGAATGATCCTGACAGACAAATTACCGCTTACTGCCCTTATAACAATGAATATGTGAAATGCTGCAGCAAAGAATATGTGTATGATGCCCCGTGCGTTTATCCGTTGGTGACAAAAGGAAGATGCGGCAACAAATATAAATGCGAGTGCGATTCTTCACAGTACAAATATACCGATAACGAATGCAAAACGACCAAAGGGTCGGCCGGAGAGGGATATGAAAACTCATACGGTTCGGGGTCTTTTTGCACGCAGCAGCGCTATGATACGGACAGTCACGGTATTGTTTTGGAGATAAGATATTCTTCCTGCCAATGCGACCGGGGAATTTATCCGAAGTTCGGCAGCATGTTCCCGAAAGATCCGAGCGTGGAAAGCGACTGTGATTTCAATGCCGAAAGGCAAGGTCCCTGTTCGACCAAATATGCCAACAGCAACAAGACGGAAACTTATTATAAGTTCTGCCGCTGCAATACGGGCGATTATCCGAAGACGGATGCCGGCTGTTATCCTTTGACCGGTGACGCTTCGGAAGGAAGCTGCTTTGACACGATTATGCATTATACGGATTGCGCAAGCTGCGCCGGTTATGATGCGCGCAATCTTGATCACGTGCCTTACAGCCCCGGTTCCAAAGCTGTCCAGTGCCAAAAGGATGACGAAGGCAATCTGCTTAACGAAGACTGCGATTACGAAGTTTGTCCGTATGATCAGACCGGCAACACTTACTTTAAAATCAGAAAGTGCAACGAGCCCGGGTATGAGCCGAATTCCAATCATTCCGCCTGCGTGCCGATCAGCTGTTCAAAAGCCGTGCAACAGTTCCTTGCCGAGGACGGAAATGAAGAATATGGTCGTTTTGACGGCAAGAATCTGCTGGATGCCAACGGTAATGTAACAAAAAAAGCAAAATACGGTATTGTTGCCGGGTATGTTACTCTGACTTCTTCCAAATCCTGTTCAACGCCGGTTACAACATATAAAAGCGTTTGTGTGTCAGGATATTGTGCCACTAATTTCAATTCAATGTGCTATGCTTATCAAGAAGGCGGAGGTTTCTGCGGCGGAAGTAGCGGCATAATCGGTAGTATAAGGCCGTCTCATTGGTGTTGTACGTCGGTGCGACAGGTGGCTACGGGAACGATTTATCCCGGTCAGGGTGAACTCGGCTGCAGCAATGCAACCCGCTACTATTCCCCGGCCTATGTTGTTTATAACGAAGGAGATACTTCTTCAGACGCGGCAAAGGCCATGAGTGTGGCTTGTACTTCTGCGGTTTCGATCAATGCCAACAGCAATATCAACGGTTTGACAAGTACGGTTAAGACTTATGGTGTGAACTGGACTTTAAGCGGCAATGTCGAAAAACCGTTGGAAATATATAACGGCAAGGTTTCCTTTTCGAGCGCCAACATAAAAGCCAATATTCTTCTGACGCGTGAAAACGGCAAACCGAATGCGGGCAACAGTAAGGTAACCGGCGACTTGTCAATTCATTCCGCCTTCCAATCGACAGGATATGATTATGATCTTGGAACGATGAATGTGTATGGCGGTAGCGGCAATGTGGCAGCTTTTATTGCAGGAGATGAGGGAGCGTATATAAAGTTTAACGCTTCCCGGTTGAGTTTGAAAGGGTTGATGGCGTTGAAATATGCGGATGCCTATGTTGCTCGTTCCTGTATCGGGTGCCAGTTGGGCGGTAACGGCGATCCCGATGGCAGTGGTCAGCATTTCAGCCAGATGACCTTGATTGACAGCAACTGGTATTTGGCTAAAGGCAATACGGATTATAATCTTTTCATTTATCCGGCAAGTTTTATCGGCAATAATGATGGATATGCCAACAGCGGCGGGTCGCAGATTATCTATGCTGATAATACGAAATATGCGTTTATTCGGTCGCGTGTTCAGTATGATAATTGTCACAACGGAAAATCTTCCTGTAGAAAGAAAAACTTTTCTTATGGAAACGTCATTAATAATGACGGCAGTCTGTCATATATCGGCGACGGATATTGTTCCAGATGGTGTGACAGCGCCAATGACGGAAGTAATTACGGCAATGATCGTATTTGTGCCGTCAACGGTTCAAAAATGATATGGGGGCATTCCGGCAGCAAAAAATGCTGGATAGAAGCTGTCTGGCGTAGCGATAGATATTAATCCCCGCCCGTTGCCTGACTGAGTTCGGGTGATAAAAATCCCCTTTAGGGCGGGGCCCTCTATCCGGCAAAAGGGGAGAAGGCTGCATAATAATGCATCTTTTCCCCTTTGTCCCGGACGGGTCGTTTCGGAAGAGGATGGTTCGGCGCCGTTTTGTTCCGATACGATCAAGTCTTTTGCAACAAATTATTTTTTCTATGTCTTATGCGTTATTATTGACAACCGGCGCATTTCGTGCGGGCGGTTTAAGGCAAAATTTGCGGCAAAAAGAGTAACGGGAAATTTTTGTTAAACCCTTTAAATAATTTCTGATATGAAAACAAACAAATTTTGGCTTGTTGTCGCACTGGGTGCGGCTCTTGCCGTCTGCGGACTGACTTCCTGCGAGAAGGATAACTATGAATTGCCGGAAGTGATCGAAAGCGAGGTTTCCGACAGCGGTATCGACGAAACGGTGACGGAAACGGTTAATGAAGAAGGCGGCGTCAGCCTCAGTTACAAAACCTGGATTCAGGTTCAGGGACAGACCCGCGCGAGCTTCGACAACCGGGTTGAGGCAACGCTGAGAGGCAAGCTGGCGGATTTCAGCCGGGAAGTTGAAGTTGCGAACTGGCATTTCGGTGACAAACCGGAAACTTTCGTAACCAGGAGAGCCGGCGAAAGCCGCAAAGACGGGTTCGTGACGATTACGGATTCCCTTCTGGTTTATACCGTGAAGTATGAGAACTTTGAACTGGCGTTTGAACTTCCTTTCGAAGTGGCGGTTTACGACGACGGTTTTACCCGCCAGGTGATGCCCTATTACTATTATTCCAACCTGCAGGACAGAGGCGGAAAGATAGAAAATATGGATTCCGGCGAGGATGAAGGCTTTGCCTATGCGCAAAAACGCTACACTCATACGATTGCCGTCGATTTTAACGGCAAAACCTATGAGGTGACGGCAGACGTGCTTTTGCGGCGAAAGCTGGGACCGGCCGACGAACCTTACATCGTAAACAGTTCTCTTCTTTCTTACGGTATCAGTCCGGATGAAACGGGAGATGCGCTTTCGATGCTGGTCGTAAAGCAGAAATGGTCAACCGGCGAAGAAGTCGACCGCAACTATGTCATCAATCTCGGGGCGGTTATCCATTCGGAAGTGCTGCACTGGGTTGAGATCGGCGCTTACGGCGGTGATCTGGCCATTGTTTCTGCCGAACTCAATGAGGGCGTTAAATCGCCGCGGACGACGGAAGAAAAGTTCCTTTCGTCGTTTATGGTCGAGCAGGACTATGTGGTGAAATACAACTATTTTACCATAACGGTTCAAGTTGCCCACGACGAGGCGGTTTACGACGACGGCGTTTCGGAATTCGATTTTCCGTGCTATGATTTTGAAAAGCTGGAAAACAGCTTCAGCTTTGAAAAGGGTAATGCCGGAGAAGACGAAAACGGCGCCTATCAGTGGTACACGCTTCGCCATACGGTGAAAGCTTCGCTTGCCGACGGCGGTATAAGCAAAGAAGGAACCGTCAGGATGAACGTAATGTCAAGGCCGTAGCCTTGCACCGTATTGACAGGAAAAACCCCGGAGAAATCCGGGGTTTTTTTGATAATCGTTTTTTCTTCTTTTGAGGGCGTTTTTTCTATCTGAGCGGATTTTACTTTTCGTTTAAGCCCTTAATGACGCTGTAAACGACTCTGAGCTTTTCTTCACTCATGCTTTTCAGGGCGTCGGTGATCAGAAAAAAGGTCGGAGACAGGCCGAGCGTTTCATCTTCTTCGCCACCGGTGTTTCCGGAAGCGTTTTCTGCGTCTTCGGGCAAGTCGGGGTAGTTTTCCTTAAGCACTTTCGGCAAGTCGAAGTTAATACTGACAGACATTTCCATCAGCGTGCTTAAAGTCGGATTTTGTTTTAAGTCCTCAATTTTTGCGATTGAACTTTCACTTAACCCTGTAGCCTGAGCCAGTTTGTATCTGCTGACGTTTTTTCTTATTCTTTCTTTTTTGAAGGCGAGAACAACCTGATTTACTCTGCTCTGATTTTTTCTTTTATTGATTAACATGCTTAATCCGATCGTTGAGGTGTGATAAATAGGCTGAATTGGGCTACATGTTGCAATTAACATATCAGAATATGCTGTTAATAATAGTAATAGCATCCTTCTGTTGTATCAGCAAGTATTTTATAATGCAAAAATTAGAGATTATTTTTCGTTTAATCCCTTAATGACGCTGTAAACGACTTTGAGCTTTTCTTCGCTCATGCTCTTCAGGGCGTCGGTGATCAGAAAAAAGGTCGGGGACAGACTGAGCGTTTCATCTTCTTCACCACCGGCGTTTCCGGAAGTGTTTTTCCCGTCTTCGGGCAGATCGGGGTAATTTTCTTTAATCGCTTTCGGCAAGTCAAAGTTAATGCTGACGGCCATTTCAATCAGCGTGCTTAAAGTCGGATTTTGTTTTAATTGCTCAATATTGGAAATGGAACTGTCGCTTAATCCTGTGTCTTTTGACAATTGATATCTGGTAATTCCTCGATTTATTCTGGCCTGCTTCAAGGCAAGAATAATTTTGTTAACCCGGTTTTGGTTTTGTCTTTTGTTTGCTAACATTTATTACCTAAATCAATTTGTTAAAACGATTGCTAACTGAATATAAATTAACTTGACTTTATACGATAGACTTGTATAATAAATTTATGTTATATGGAGATATTTTGAAAGAAATGTTTTTTCCTAAAATATAACATTTTTTTATTATTATTCTGACGCAATACCTGCAGGAACAGGTATCGGAGGGCTAGAGGTAGCCCGGACGAATTCGCGTTCGTCTGATTTTTACACTAGCAGCATATTGATATAAATGCTGTAACTCGGCTATTGACTCTTTGATCGATAACTGAGATTATATCCCCGGTCTCGACTATCGGCCGGGGAGCCCTCTGGGCTTGCCCGAGAGGGTGCCATTTCACGAGTAATGGTAACGCGAACTCCCCGGTCACCTTTTCCGCCCCCGTTTTTCAATTTTCATTTTTTCAAGGGGGCTGACATGGTAAAAAAATCATTTGATAAAAATTCGCAACGACAGGCGGAAATTGAAAACGAAGATGACGATCTCGGCGAACCGATCAGAAACGCCAGGGAACTGGAAATGTTCATTGCCGCGCAGAGCAAGGAAACGCAGCGGGCAATTCATAAATTCGTCGCTTTTCTTCTGCGCTATACGGGATTGCGGCAGATGAAAGAACAGGCGGAAGAAAACCGTCAAAAAGCCAAAGGCAAACTGCCGCGGATAAACTGAAAACTCTGGAACCGTCGGTACGGCAACACAAAACCGCATGATAGGGACGAAACAAACTGAATGACCGGGAAAAACGATCATCTTTCACATGTTTTCATTTTCTGCCCGGAACAAGAAAAAAGCGCAAAAACGACCGGCGCGAAAAATGAGATGAAAAGGCAGGAAAAGAGCGTAAGATACGGAAAATAAAAAAGAAGGATGAAAAAAACACGGAACAACCGCAGCCGGAAATAGAAGGAAGGGGAATAGAAGGAAAATGAAGAAAAAGCGCCGGACAGCCGATATGAAGGGGCAATGCATCGAAAAGCGAAGGCAGCAACAACCGGTGCGGAAAATAAGAAGAAAAGACGGAAAAAGAGAGCAGGATACGGAAAATAAAAAAGAAGGATGAAAAAAACACGGAACAACCGCAGCGGGGAACAGAAGGAAGGGGAATAGAAAGAAAATGAAGAAAAAGTGCAAGACAACCGATATGAAGGGGCAATGCATCGAAAAGCGAAGGCAGCAACAAGCGGCGCGGAAAATAAGAAGAAAAGTCAAGGAAAGAGCGTAAGGCGCGGTAAATAAAAAAGACGGGTGAAAAAAGCACGAAACGACCGCAGCCGGAAATAGAAAGAAGGGGAATAGAAGGAAAATGAAGAAAAAGCGCCGGACAGCCGATATGAAGGGGCAATGCATCGAAAAACGAAGGCGGCAACAGCCGCGGCGGGAGAAACGTGTAACCGTCGGCAGCTTCGTTTTCAGGCTTGCTTTTAACGGAACAGCCGGTATAAAATATGGTATTTTCTGATTTTCAGTGAGAGGCTCATGAAAAGATTTTTCATATTCCTGTTGTTTGTTTCCGCGGCCTTGTTTCCGGCCGTCTGTCCGGCTGCGGCGGCCGATCCTGTCGTTAATATCGGCGGCGTTCGCATCAGAAAAGTTCTGTTTGCCGTTTCTCCCGCAGACCGTCAGGAATGCATGCGCAACAAAGAAAGCTGGGGACTGAAACACTGCCTTTCCGGCGGACGGGATTATCTGGCCGGCGCTGCCAAGGCATGCGGCGGGCTGCAAAACCTGCCGACCGGCAAAGAAGCCAAAGAACTGGCGGTGTTGCTTTACGGCGACGATCGGGGAAAGGATGCCCTTTACGGTCCGCGTGACGACCGGCTGCTTGAACAAATCGGCCTGCCTTCGTCATATGATCATCTTTACGTTTGGCTGGCAGACGAAACGGCCGATGGCAAAGGCGGTTACATCCGCATGTTTGCCGACAAAGGCTCCATTCCCTACTATGCCCGTCGCGACGGCTCGGGGTATGTTTCTTCCGGCTTCGGCCTGATTCGTTATAAAAGCAAATTCGGCTTTCAAACAACGCGGCCGAACGCCGAAGCCCCTTCCGTTATCTGCATTGACAGAAGCCGGGACTGAAACGGCCGCCGTTGTCCTGACACAAAAAAAGGAACGCCGGCAAACGTTCCTTTTTTTTGTATCAGGTATCAGACATCAAACACCATATGCCCGATCATAGAAGACAACCAGCGGTTTTTCGGCATGTTCGCGGAAAAACGCCAGCGCCTTTTCGCACAACTCGCGTCTTTTGATGTACTTCATGGCCGTTTGCAGCTTTTTCTGCTTCACCATTTCCATCTGCGCGCTTTCTCCGAGAGAATGGTACTTGGCGTAAATGGACAAAGCCTCGGGATAGTGTATCAAAAGAGACTCCGTGGAACGGTGGCAGCGGCGGAATTTGAAGTAAATACAGAACAGATCCTTGCGGCCGCTCCGTATCAGTCTTCTTTCCGCTTCGGGATCCAGCTGATATCTTTTCACATAATACTCAAACTTAAAAGTGTCACGTAAAAAGAGAAGCTCATTCTGAGCCTTTATCATCAACTTCCCGTCTCTCAAACGTTCCTTGAACTCTCGCAGACTGTGGTACTTGGTCAACGCAATCTGCCCATTGAGCGTCTGTTTCATAATTGGAAAATTAATAGATTATGGAATAATAAATTATGCTTCTATGGTCGCTGTTTTTTGTCCATTAGTCAAGCTATTTTTATTCTGTTGCAAAAATTTTCATTCTGCGGTATAATAAGTTAAGTTTTGTAAGGAGAATTTTGATGCGCAAACTATGGACATTTCTGCTGGTTTTGGCCTTGATCGGCAGCGCGTTGACCGCCCGGGCCGGCGTCCGCTTTATTACCGATGTGCCGCAAAACACCATTCAGGGCAAGCTTCCCAAGGTTTCCAACAGCGAAAGGAACCGCAGCCGCTGCATTTCGGCCGGTTATACGAAAACCAGAAGTTCCTGCGGCGACAAGGTAGCCGTCCGTCCCTGTCCGCACAATACGCGGATGTTCAAGGGGTGCTGCGACAGGGAATACAGCCATTCCAAAGAATATTGCCTGAGCCGCGGCTTAAAGCCCAGCCGTCGTTCCTGCGAAGGAATGTATGCCTGCGAATAAGGCCGTATTTATAAATTAAAAAAACTCCCCGGAAACGGGAGTTTTTTTATTAGTTGCCTTAGCATCCCCCCATTTTAATGGGGGAGAGTGTTAAAGTGTCGTTAGACACCGCTTTACGCCAACGAGCGTGGTCAAACCGTAAGGTTTGTAGCTGTTATAAAACCTCCGGTTTACTGGGGAATATCTATTCGTTTGTTTTTTGCTTCTTTCACGCCGGGTGGGCTTTTGGCTTTTTCCTCCGGGGCGGACGAAGTATCATTTCAATATATAAAAAAGCCGCTCTTTAAAACGGCATTTTCCGATTTTACACTAAGTGAATCTTTCGTCTTTTCCTTCCGTCGGAACGGACAGAACATGTCCTTAACACCAAAAAGATATTGCCCGGCCGGATCCGGCCGGGGTTTTCACTATACCAAAAAACGCCGTTCTGTTAAGGACGGCGTTTTTCAAAACACTTTCGGACCAACTAGAATCCTTCGGTATCCAAGCGTTTGCGAAGTTGCTTGCGGGAACGTCTGATTGCCTCGGCCTGACGGCGGGCTTTTTTCTCAGAGTTCTTTTCGTGATGGCGGCGCAGCTTCATTTCGCGGAAGATGCCTTCGCGCTGCATTTTCTTCTTCAGAACTTTCAAAGACTGACCGACGTCATTACCGATAACAGTAACTTGAACCACTTAAATCACCTCATTTCAAACTATTATTTGGTTATCTCTCAAAAATTGAGTGTTTCTTACCATATCTAAACGGCAATTGCAACCGTTTTTTAAACCGGCAAAGCAAAATCAGGCGATGATGTTGGGCATGATCTTGGCTTCGATCGACTCGATTTTCTTTTTTACCCCGTTGCGCATGATGTTGAGCTGCTTGGCCTTGGCAAAGTCAATGGTGGCGTTGCGGGCGACCAGATGGCGGATATCGGAACGAACCCGTCTTTCCTCCAGCCGCAGTTCACACAGCTGATGGGTCAGTTTGCTCAAATTGTCATTTTTAACCATTTTAAGATTAATCCCTGGATTTTGTAAATAAAAAGTCCGATTAAAAAATTTTTACAAACAACATTTTGTAAATTTGTGTTGAAATGTAGCACATTTATGCTAAAAAAGCAACCAATATTTATTTGAAACAGGAGTTTTGCATGAATAAGATCAAAAGAATCGGTATTTTAACCAGCGGCGGTGACTGTGCCGGCTTGAACGCCGTCATCCGTTCGGTCGTTAACGCCGCCACGCTCAAAGGCTGGGAAGTTTACGGCATCAAATTCGGCACCGACGGGCTCACCAACCGCCCGCTTGAATACGAAGTGCTGACCGAAGCCGGTTTTTCCGATACGCCGTGGCCGCGCCTGAGCGGTTCCTACCTCGGTTCGCTCAACAGCGGGGTTAAGCTCGAATCCATGGAAACCCTTTCGCAGAAATTCGGCGAAGGCGCCCGCGAACTGGGGCTTGACGCTCTGGTTGTCGTCGGCGGCGACGGCAGCATGAACATTGTCAGCAACTACTGCCACATGGCCGGCATCAAAATGGTCGGCATTCCGAAGACAATTGACAACGACACGCCGATTACCGACGCTTCGGTCGGCTTCGCCACCGCCTGCCAGGTTTGCACCGGCGCGCTTGATTCGCTTGAGCTGACCGCCCGTTCCCACAACCGCGCCCTCATCCTCGAAGTGATGGGTCGCGACGCCGGCCACCTGGCCATGCATGCCGCCCTTGCCGGTTTTGCCGATGTTTGCCTGGTGCCGGAAATTCCCTATAAAATCGATTCGATTATCGAAAAGCTGGAAACGATCAAAAACAACGGCCGCAACCACGCGCTGATCGTCGTTTCCGAAGGCGTCAAACGCGAAGACGGACAACATGTCGCCGCCGCCACCAACAAAATCGGCGAAACCGTTTACGGCGGTATCGGCCAATATCTGAGCGCGGAGATCAACAAGCGCTGCAAAGTCTTCCAGACCCGCGTCACTACTCTCGGCCACACTCAGCGTTCGGGCGATCCGTCGCCGACCGACCGCATCCTGGCCACCATGTTCGGTGCCAAAGCCGTCGAACTGCTGGAAGAAGGCAAAACCAACCGTATGGTGGTTTGGAAAAACAGCAAAATCGGCGATTTTGACATTGACGAAGTGGTCAGGGAAGGTACCACCCTGCTTGACGTCAACAGCGATTATGTCAAAGCGGCCCGCGCCGTCGGCATGTATGTCGGTGAAGAAGAATAAGGCCGTAAACACGTCTTCCCGAGAGCCCGGAAAAACTTCCGGGCTCTTTTTTGCGAAAAAAAATTGACTTTTGACAAAAAAACTGTCACAATATTTTTATACAACAACAAAAGGATACGGGCATGGCGTATAATAAATTGAGAAAACTTCTCGGAATGAAGCCGAAAGCGGACAAAACCACAAGCGAAAAAGGCATTACCACCGTCACCGACTATTTTCCCGACTTTTCGGTCAAAGAGGTGGCAGAATACCGGGAAGACGGCTCGCAGCTTTCCGTATCCCGCTACAGCAAAGGCCAAATCAGCGAAAAAACCGATTATCTCGTTGACGGCGGGCAGACTTTCAGCCTGTATTCCGACGGCGTTTTGACCGAACAGACGACAACGCGTGCCGACGGAGAAAAAACCGTTACGGCCTTCGCCAAGGGTAAAAAAACGGAAAGGACAACCTATCATCCCGACGGCCGCCGCACCGTCGACTCTTTTGAAAACGGCAAACAGACCGGCACGACCGACCATTATCCCGACGGCAGCAAGATCATCAGCACTTTTTCCGATGATTTTAGTTACCAAACCAAAATCAATGCCGACGGCAGCATTGATTACAAAGACAGACTGTGCAGCCGCGGTGGCAAACCGATCACCCGCGCTTTTTCCAGAGAATCACGCAAAACCGCTTATATCAACGTCTATGTAAACGGTTTTAAACTGGGGGAAACGATCGGCCTCGGACATGCCTACAAACCCGAACAGGAAGCGGAATCCGTCCGTCAGAACACCCTGTATAATGCCGCAAACCGGGCTATTGCCAAAGGCGACGGGGATGAGCTGGAAGCCGTCACCGCGCAGGCTCTGAAACAAAAGGAACTGTTGGACAATCCGCAGTTTCAAAGCCTGCTGAATTCCTGCTATGCAGCAACCAAAGCCGCCGTTTCCGTCAAAGACGTCAAAAAATTTCAGGCGGAATTTCACAAACGGCTGGAAGCAAGCGGCTATCAGCGGCTGCAACCGCAAGGGCGGGTAAATTCCTCTTTCGACAGAATGCGCGGCAACCTGGAAACGGCAAAAACCGCCGGCAAAGAACAAACCCCGGCAACAGAAAGCCGGGAAACGCGCAGCGACGAAAAAATCCGGCAAACGCCGTATGCCGGATTCGATAAGAGCTATACCATCGAATAACCCGAGCCGATTTTTTAACCCCGAAGACAAAGCGCTTCGGGGTTTTATGGGGTGTTTTTGACATTGAACTTGTTTCCATGTTTTCCCTTCTTTTTCGCGCCGGTTGTTGCTGCCTTCGCTTTTCGATGCATTGCCCCTTCCGTCGTTGTATATTGGTTGTCACCTCGTTTTCTTCTTTATTTTCCTCTGTTCCCCGCCGCGGCTGTCCGGCGCTTTTTCTTCATTTTCCTTCTATTCCCCTTCCTTCTATTCCCCGCTGCGGTCGTTTCGTGCTTTTTTCACCCGTCTTTTTTATTTACCGCGCCTTACGCTCTTTTCCCGCCTTTTCACCTCATTTTCCGCGCCGATTGTTGCTGCCTTCGCTTTTCGATGCATTGCCCCTTCATATCGGCTGTCCGGCGCTTTTTCTTCATTTTCCCTCTATTCCCCTTCCTTCTGTTCCCCGCTGCGGTTGTTCCGTGTTTTTTTTCATCCTTCTTTTTTATTTTCCGTATCTTGCGCTCTTTCCTTGACTTTTTTTCTTATTTTCCGCGCCGGTTGTTTTTGTGCTTTTTTCTTGTTCCGGGCAGAAGATAAAAACATGTGAAAGATGATCGTTTTTCCCGGTCATTCAGGTTGTTTCGTCCCGGTCATGCGGTTTTGTGTTGCCGTGCCGACGATTCCGGGTTTTTCAGTTTACCCGCGGCAGTTTGCCTTTGACTTTTGGTCGGTTTTTTTCCGCCTGTTCTTTCATCTGCCGCAATCCCGTATAACGCAGAAGAAAAGCGACGAATTTATGAATTGCCCGCTGCGTTTCCTTGCTCTGCGCGGCAATGAACATTTCCAGTTCCCTGGCGTTTCTGATCGGTTCGCCGAGATCGTCATCTTCGTTTTCAATTTCCGCCTGTCGTTGCGAATTTTTATCAAATGATTTTTTTACCATGTCAGCCCCCTTGAAAAAATGAAAATTGAAAAACGGGGGCGGAAAAGGTGACCGGGGAGTTCGCGTTACCATTACTCGTGAAATGGCACCCTCTCGGGCAAGCCCAGAGGGCTCCCCGGCCGATAGTCGAGACCGGGGATATAATCTCAGTTATCGATCAAAGAGTCAATAGCCGAGTTACAGCATTTATATCAGCATGCTGCACGAGTATGAATTCAGACGAACGCGAATTCGTCCGGGCTACCTCTAGCCCTCCGATACCTGTTTCTGCAGGTATTGCGTCAGAATAATATAATCTATTTATGCTTGATAATATAGAGGTATTAATAAGATGTCAATGTGTTTTATTGTAAATTTATGAATAAACGTGATGCCAAAATAATCAGTGACAAAGTTGTTTCCGCCTTAATTGAGAGGCAGAAAGCTGTCTGCATGACTAATTATCAAATTGCCAAGAAAACCGGTTTGAGCGAAAGCACACTGTCGTATATTAAAGATTTTAAGCAAACCCCGCAATTGATGACTTTAATTCTGATGGCGGATGCGATTGATGTTTCGCTTGCCGAGGTTTTCCGGGAAGTGGAGAGTAATAATAAAGAGTTTTACGAATAGACTTTAATTCTTTAATAGTAGAAACATGAAAACAAGGGAAACAAACAGCGTTGTCAACAACGTCATCATTGCTTTTAAAGATCATTGCCGGCTAAAGAAGATTACGCCGTACCGTTTGTCTTTGATGGCAGACGTGAGTAAAAGCTCAATTTCAAAAATCGGAAATTTTGAACAAAGTCCGACTTTTTCAATGATGATAAAATTGTCGGTTGCGGCGGAGTTTGATTTGCCGCAGGCACTTTCCCAAAATTATCCTTATCCGGAATCTGAGCTTGTGCAGAACGAGTTGTTGGGGAAAGATCCTCTGTTTTATTCCGCCGTTAACGAACTTAAAAAACTTTCTCCCCAGCAATTGAAGCTTGCCTGTAAAATACTTGCCGATATTGCGGAAGAAAATTTATAATGCCGGGGCTGGTCTCCGAGGCAGTATGCGGTAAAAAAAGAAAAACTGATTTTGAATATGTTTTATAAAAAACCCCGGATTGCTCCGGGGTTTTGCTGCAATGGGAAGAACAGCTATTTTTTAATGTAATTCAGTGCCGTTTCAGTAAAGCCCTTGATGGTTTCCGCGCTTTGTTTCAGCTTGGCATGTTCTTCTTCGCTGAAGGTCGGATACAGGCGGTTGTGGATGCCGCGTTTGCCGATGACGCAGGGCATGGACATGCAGATGTCCTTTACGCCTTCGACTTCATGATGAAGAGCGGATACGTTCAAAATGGCGTATTCGTTGCTGTCGATCGCCTGGCAGATGCGGCACAGCGCGCCGGCAATGCCGAACGTGGTGGAACCTTTGCCGTCGATAATCTTATAGGCGGCGTTGCGGACGTTGTCGTCGATTTCGTTTTTAACTTCTTCCGTCAGCGGGCGGTCGAGGTCTTTTGACAGCTGTTCAAGCTGAACGGTGCCGGCCACGGCGTTGGACCAGATCAGCACTTCACTGTCGCCGTGCTCACCCAAAACGTTGGCGTGCAGCGATTTCGGCGAAACGCCGAGATGGTAGCCGAGCAGGGTGCGGAAGCGGGCAGTGTCAAGTACGGTTCCGCTGCCGAAGATCCGGTTTTCGGGGAAACCGGAGAGTTTGATGGCAACGGAAGTCATGACGTCCATCGGGTTGGAGGCGATTACCAGAATGGCGTTCGGCGCATGTTCCGCCAGCTGGGGAATGATGCTTTCAAAAATTTTGACGTTGGTGGCCAGAAGGTCGTTGCGGGTTTCGCCGGGTTTCTGGTTGGCGCCGGCGGTAATGATGACGACGTCGGTGTTTTCCAGGTCTTTATAAGTGCCGGCTTTGATTTTGTTGGCATAGGCAAAAGGCGTCGCGTGGGCGATGTCTTCGGCTTCCGCTTCCGCTCTTTTGGCGTTTTGGTCGATCAGGACCACTTTGCGCGCAACCCCGCGCATGATGAGGGCGAAAGCCGCGGTGCTGCCGACCCCGCCGGCGCCGATGATTCCGATGTTTAGCATTTTTTTTCGTCTCCTTAGCAGATATTATTATTTAGATGTTTTTTCGTTCATAAATGTAGGTGCTGCTTTTGCCAAAAGCAAGTGAAAATCGTAAAAATCTTTTATAAAATCCGTCTGTGCGGAAAAGCGGCCGGCCGCGGTTATTCTTCGATCAGCGTTTCTTCGTCGCCAGCGGTGATTTCCGGGTGCTCTTCTTTGAATTCGCCGTTATCCTCGTCTTCGGCGTTATCCGCTTTTTCCTCGGCCGGCGGCGGAACGGCGCCGGGGATGAGGGTTTCGTCGGCGGCGGTGTTGGCAAAAAGGCCGGTCGTTTCCTGTTTGTAGTTGTGAAGGCGGACGGTAACGAGGACGGTTACCACAAGCAAAACGGTGAAAAAAATCTTTTGCATTTTGAAAATCCTCCTTGAAAAACAGACGCCTCCTTCAACCAAATAGTTAAGCATGAGGAAGCAGGTTGTCAAGGAGAGAACCGATTTATACACTTTTAAATCCGCCCGCAAGGCGAGAAAAACCAACCATTTTGACGGCAGGTAGACCAAAAGAGAGGGAAAATCATGAAAATAATGCTTGTCAATTAATATAAAACTGTGCTAACAAGGCAACACGGGTGATTAAAATGTTGTACCCAATAACTTTATTGTTTTAATATTTTTTGAGGTTTATCAAATGACTGATACAGCTAATCGCGTTAAGAAGATTGTTGCAGAACATCTCGGCGTAGAAGAATCAAAAGTAACTGATACCGCCAGCTTCATTGACGATCTGGGCGCAGACAGCCTGGACACCGTTGAACTGGTTATGGCTTTCGAAGAAGAATTCGGTTGTGAAATCCCGGATGAAGCTGCCGAAAAAATCCTGACCGTTAAGGACGCTATCGATTATCTGAACAAAAACGCTTAAATCTTTTAAGCTGCCGATGACTAAACTCGCTTGACATAAAGCGAGTTTTTTCATATAAAAATTAGCTGAAATACCAATTTAATTTTAAGGAAATTCGATGAGAAGAGTAGTTGTAACCGGAATGGGAATGCTGGCTCCTTTTGGCAGAGGCGTTGACTATAACTGGGAAAACATTGTTGCCGGAAAGTCGGCAATCAGAAGAATTGATGAAGATCTTGAATTGTATGACGTGCCGGTCAAAATTGCCGGCAAGGTGCCGATGGGCAAAGAAGCGCACCGGTTTGACCCGGATACGGTGATGGAACCGAAGGAACAGCGCCGGGTTGACAAGTTTATTCTCTTCGGGATGGCCGCCGGCATCGATGCCATGGAAGACTGCGGCTGGAAACCGGAAAGCGAGGAAGAACAGTATCGCGCCGGTGTGATGATGGGATCGGGAATCGGCGGTTTGCAGACAATTTACGAAAACTCCGTCATCATCAACGAAAACAAGAGCACTCACCGGGTTTCCCCGTTCTTTATTCCTTCCTGTCTGATCAATATGATCTCCGGCAACCTGTCGATCCGTTTCGGTCTGAAAGGCCCCAACCACGCCTGCGTTACTGCCTGTTCGACCGGTACCCACGCCATCGGCGACGCGGCGGCGATGATTGCCCGCGGCGATGCCGACCTGATGCTGGCCGGCGGTGCGGAATCCGCGGTCAATATTCTGGGGTTGGCCGGTTTTGCACGGATGAAGGCGGTTACCGCCGATTTCAACGATTGCCCGGAAAAGGCTTCCCGTCCGTGGGACAAGGCCCGCAGCGGTTTTGTCATGGGCGAGGGCGCGGGCGCTCTGGTGCTGGAAGAATATGAACATGCCAAAGCCCGCGGCGCAAAAATTTATGCCGAAATTGTCGGTTACGGTATGAGCGGCGACGCTTATCACATTACCGCGCCTTCCGGCGACGGTGCCTACCGCGCAATGAAAATGGCGGCCGATCATGCGGCCGAGCACGGGGTGGCTTTGTCCGACATCAGCTATATCAACGCGCACGGAACTTCCACGCCGGCCGGTGACGTCGGCGAAGCGCTGGCGGTCAAACGCCTGTTCGGTGATAACATGAAAAACGTTTCAATGTCTTCGACCAAGTCGGCAATCGGCCATCTGCTCGGTGCGGCCGGTGCGGTTGAGGCGGTTCTGACGATCAAGGCGCTGTGCGAACAAACCTGTCCGCCGACTCTTAATCTGGAGAATCCGGCAGACGAAGTTGCCGATTTTGATCTGGTGCCGCTTAAAGCCAAGAAGAAAGAGATCAAAGCCGCGATGTCCAACTCGTTTGGCTTCGGCGGAACCAACTCGTCGGTCGTATTTAAGAAAATCGACGATTAAAAAATGGCCTGGTTAAAGGGACTTGCAGCGATGGCAGCAGTCGCTGCCGCGGCGGCGGGGGTGATGTTTTATCATCTGTTCAACCTGCCGAACGAGCGCGGTACGGAAGTGCAGCTGCTGATTGAAAAAGGTGCAGGATCCCGCCGGGTAGCCGAACAACTGGCGGAAGCGGGGGTGATTTCACACCCGCTTCTGTTTCGTCTGGCGGCAAGGGTAAGCGGATTGGACAAAGACCTGAAGGCGGGGGAATATGTTTTTCTGCCGGGTATTTCGATGCGCGAAGTTCTGGCGATCATCAGCCGCGGCGAAGTGCATTACCGCCGGCTGACGCTGCCGGAAGGTCTGACGACCGCGCGGATGCTGGAACTGATCAGAGCCGAACCGAATCTGGCAGGAGAAATTACGATTGCGGCCGAAGAAGGCGAATTGCTGCCGGAAACTTACAGCTATGTTAAGGGGGACAGCCGCGACAGCATTATCCGGCGCGCGCGTCTGGCAATGGAAAAGACGCTTGAGGAGGCCTGGCGGCAGAACCGGCGGAAGGTTTTGAAAAACCGGCGGCAGCTGCTGACGCTGGCTTCCATCATCGAAAAGGAAACCGGGGTGCCGGAGGAGCGGGCCGACGTGGCGGCGGTTTTTATCAACCGGCTGGAAACGGGAATGAAGCTGCAAACCGATCCGACGGTAATCTATGCGCTGACCGAAGGAAAAAAAGACCTCGGCCGGCCGCTTTACCGCAAGGATTTAAGCGTCGAAAGCCCTTACAATACTTACAAATATTACGGACTGCCGCCGGGACCGATCTGCAATCCCGGCCGGGAAGCGATTTTTGCCGCCGTTCATCCGAGCGATGCCGACTATCTTTATTTTGTCGCCTCGGGTACGGGCGGACATCGTTTTGCCCGCAGTCTGAAAGAGCATAACCGAAATGTCAGTCTTTATAAAAAAGCGATGAAGAAAAAATAACTTGCCAGAGGCCGTGAAAAAAGAGTAACATAAAAAGGATTTTTCATTATTAATTACTCATAATTGCACAGCCTATGAATATTATTGATTTTATTGCCGAAGCGGCTCGTTTTTTTGCTGGTTTCAACCGTGTGAGAATCCCCGTAACGGCGTATGGCGGCGGTAAATTCCGTTCCCGCCTTGAAAGAGGTTGTCCGCAAAAGGCAAAAACGGCCGGAAAGCGAAAAGTTCTTTATTCCCGCCGTCTGACCCGCTCTTTGGAAAATTATGCCAAAGATTAGCCGGCAGACGCGGATGATGGTTGAAAAAGCGCCCGTAAAACGGCGCTTTTTTGCATATGCGGCCGGGATCAAACCGGGGAAAAGCGGCCGATTTTTGCAGGGTCGACGGAGATATTGACGAAAAATGCAAAAAGGTGTATAACCAAATGCCTAAAAAGTATATTTAATTAATTATTAATCTGTTTGCCGGACTGTTGCAGTTGTCGGTGAACCCTAAAACATATGTAAAATGAAGAAAGATTTACTGTTCTGGTGCATTGCCGCTTTTTTTACGGCAATGTTGTGTGCGTGCGGAAACAAGAGTGACAACAAACGGGAAATACCGGATGCCGGAGATTCCTTTGAGGTTAAAGACGGATGTTCCGTTTCGGCCGAGGGGGTTGAGGTGTTTAAGCAAAACGGTTTGTTCGGAGTCAAAAATTCGTCCGGAGAAATTATCCTGACGCCGCAATACGGCAAGGTCGTCCATTACGGAGTTTCCGAAGTTTGTGACGACGAATTTGCCTTTTGGCTGCCGGAAAACGTTTCGGTTTACGAATCCGTTCCCGATGCCGAATTGTTTTGCGACCGTTTGAACCTGGTTTTGCGCAAAGACACGTTGAGCGGCATTTTTTCCAAAGACGGACGTGAACTGCTGCCGGTTAAATATCCGGAAATTTATGCCATGTCGGCAGCCGGAAGTTACGCGGTGGTGGAAAACGGCGACTGTCTTTCGGTTTGGAAGGACGGGCGTTTCATCTTAAGCGGCTGCGAAAGCGGCTTTTACGGCACCGATCTGGAAAAAAAGCGGTATGTCTTTGCCGACCGGTTTGGAAAACGCTGGGACTTTTATGATTTTGAGGGCAAGAACCATCAGCGGCTGATGTTAAAAGAGGCGCCGCTCGGGGTCTGTCTGCCTCAGTTTCTGGAACCCGGCCGTTTTCTTGTCGACAATTGCATTGTCAATGCCCGCGGCGGCAAACTGGCGGAATTTCCCGAATGGACGGAAGTCTGCGGAAACTTTCTGCTGGTTCCCGGCAGCGACGGAAAGTATGATGTTTTCTTCAACGACGGTAAAAAACTGACCGAAGGAGTCGATATGGCATATATGTTGGTAACGGAGAACACGCCTCACTTGCCGACGGGAGACATTGTCATTGAAGAAAACGGCAGTTTTAAACTGTATGACCGTAACGGAAAGTTCGCGAACAATGTTCCGGGGGTGGTGCCTGTGTGGGTATTTGCCGAACTGAGCGCTGCCGAACATGAAGGGAAAGTTCCCGTATATTCCGATTACGAATAAGTCAACGGTTTGTCGGATAAAAAAGCCGGTATGTTTTTTAACATACCGGCTTTTTTGGGGCTGTTTACCAGGCGCAGTTCAGACCCAGACCGACGGTGGTCGCGTCATAGTCACTGCCAAACGTATAATTCGCCCAGCCGTAAGCCGAAAGCTGATCGGTGAAGCCGTAGCGCCCGCCAAACTCAATCCGCCCCAGCGTTTCGTCGTCAAGCGTGTTTACTTTGCCCAAACCGGTGATGTTGACTTCGTCACCGTCAACAAGCGTCTGCACGACACTCGGTTTGACATAAACGTTAGCATAGCCTTCGTCAAGACGGAACGCTTTTGTCAGCTTAACGCCCGCTTCCAGTTCAATTTGCTTAAGGTCGTTATATTCCGCCTTCTTGCCCACGCTGT
>OBJG01000830.1_pt1 | contig 28268 bp, 28 predicted proteins | sample 1517941 | NCBI WGS metagenome assembly OBJG01 (sample SAMN04571712, study PRJEB22368) | human gut metagenome | biome: human gut; material: stool | host: Homo sapiens | place: Luxembourg | collected 2012-09-21
TGCAGCGCGCCTATGTCATCCTGTTCTTCTGCTTCATGTACCTGCCCATCGCGTACATGGTCGTGTTCAGCTTCAACCAGAGCAAGGGCTACGCCCTCTTTACCGGCTTTACCTTTAAGTGGTACACCAGCCTGCTCCACAATGAGTCCATCCTGCACGCGCTGTGGGTGTCGCTGTATCTGGCACTGTTCTCGGCAGTCATCGCCACGGTGCTGGGGACTGCGGCGTCTCTGGGCATCGCTTCCATGGGGCGCAAGAGCCGCCTGCTGGTGACGAATATCACCTATATCACCACGGTCAACCCCGAGATCATCACCGGTATCTCCCTGATGATGCTCTTTGTGGCATACCAGCGCTTTGCGTCTGAGCTGGACTTCCTGCCCGACAACATCATGGGCTTCCCCACGCTGCTCATCGCCCATATCGCGTTCAACGTGCCGTATGTCATCTTCAACGTCACGCCCAAGCTCAAGCAGCTGGACGTCAAACTGTATGAGGCGGCTCTGGACCTCGGCTGTGACCCCAGGCAGGCGTTCTTCAAAGTCATCCTGCCGGAGATCAGCCCCGCCATTCTGTCGGCTTTCCTCATCTGCCTGACCTACTCCATTGATGACTTCATGATCTCCTACTTCAACTGCGGCACGGTGGAGACCCTGCCCATCGCCATCTACTCCATGACTCGCAAAAAGGTCAGCCCGGAGATCTACGCCCTGTCTACCATCATGTTCGTGGTCATTCTGACCATCATCCTGATCTCCAACGCCATGGAGAGCCGCGGCTACCGCCGGGACCAGAAGGCACTGAGAGGGGAGGATGCCGCATGAAACAGATGAAGCGCATGGTGCTTTTACTGCTGACGGTGGTGTTTGCCGTCAGTCTGCCGCTTTCGGCGCTTGCCGCCGGGACCATCGAGGTCACGGAAGATGTTTCCGTTTCGGATGATTACGACTGGACCCGCTTCAAGGGCCAAAACGTCACCCTGAACGTCTACAACTGGGGTGAGTATATCTCCAACGGCTCGGACGACAGCGTAGACGTGGTGGACGCCTTCCAAAAGCTGACCGGCATCCACGTCAACTACACCACCTTTGATTCCAATGAGTCGCTCTACGCCAAGCTGAAATCCGGCGCGGCGGATTACGATGTCATCATCCCGTCGGATTATATGGTCGCCAAGATGATCTCGGAGGGGATGCTCGCAAAGCTGAACTTTGACAACATCCCCAACTTCCAGAACATCGACGAAGTCTACCGCAACGCCGACTACGACCCCGCCAATGAATACACGGTGCCGTATATGCTCTGCACCACCGGCATCATCTACAACACCACCATGGTGGACAAAGCGCCCGCCAGCTGGGCCGACCTATGGGATGAACAGTACGCCGGAAACATCCTGATGTTCAACAACAGCCGGGATGCGTACGCCATCGCGGCATTTGCCACCGGCCACAGTATCAACCCCCAGTCCACCGAGGAAGTGGACGAGGTGGTCGATCACCTCAAAGCACAGAAACCGCTGGTCCAGGCCTATGTTATGGACGAGATTTTCGATAAGATGATCGGCGGCGAAGCAGCCATCGGCGTCTATTATTCCGGCGACGCCATCACCATGATCGACGACAACCCCGACCTGGCCTGGGTCTTCCCGGAGGAGGGCAGCGTTCTTTCGGTGGACAGCATGTGCATCCCCGCCACCAGCGAGAAGCAGGAAGCCGCAGAGATGTTCATCAACTTCATGTGCGAAGTGGACATCGGCAAGGCCAACGCCGAATACATCGGCTACACCACCCCCATGCAGGCCGTGTGGGAGGTGCTGGACGAGGACCTGAAGTACAGCGAGATCGCCTTCCCCTCGGAGGAGATCGAAGCGAAGGAAAAGGTCTTCACCGCCCTGAGCGACGAGGTCAACAGTGAGCTGGACGTCAAGTGGAGCGAGATGAAGAGCTACGACGAGGGCGGCAGCGGCATCGTCTTCCTGATGCTGCTTCTGGCCATGGTCGCGCTGGCCTGCTTCAACATCTGGCGCAAGCTGCGCAAAAAATCGCGGAACATGTATTGATCCATGCAGGCTGCGCCGCAAACGGTGCGGCCTGTTTTTGATAGAGAGGATATTTTTACCATGGAACTGAACCACTTTACTGAAACTGCGACCGTTCTGAACGCCGACTGTGATTTTCACCGGAAGCTCAAACCCAGCGCCCTGTTCCGTTATGTGGAGCAGGCTGCGGCGGATCACGCCCGCGCCTACGGCATGGACGACGATTTCTTTGCCGCCCGCCACACGACGTTTCTGGTGGGCAAGCAGGCCGTGGAGGTCTACCGGATGCCCACCCGCGGCGAGAAGATCACGCTGGATACCGCCTGTGAGCCTTGCAAAAAAGGCTCGATGAAGCGGATCACCCACATCCTCGACGAGGCCGGGAAGGAGCTGGCCCTCGTGGACTGCCGCTGGATCGTGGTGAACACCGAAACGGGGCACATCATGCGGCAGCCCAGCTGGTGCACCCCCAACTACGAAAACGAGGATGTGGAAGAGGAGCTGCCCCAGCTGGTGCACAAATGCAAGGAGCTGACCCCGGCGGGCAGCTGGACGGCCAGCTACTCGCTGTGCGACCTGAACGGCCATGTGAACAACTCATTCTATCTGGACATCGCCTGCGACGCCCTGCCGTTAGAGGCGCTCCGGAAGGGCTCGCTGCGCTTCGCCTCCATCAAGTACCACCGCGAGATCCCGATGGGGGCGCAGGTGACGGTGGACTATGCGCCGTCGGCCGACGGCTGGTATGTGGTGGGCCGCCGGGACGAGCACATAGCCTTTGAGTGCTATCTGGAATTTTTCAGCGAAGCGGCTGAGAACGCCTGAGAAAAGAATTACAAAAAAATTACAAAAACTTTCGTAAAACCCCTTGCAAAATGATTTCAAAAGAGTTACAATATGGTTACAAGAAGAGCGAAAGCTCTTCTGCGTGAAATCTTTTTCTTCTTGTTATCCGTGGATATCGGGTGCGCACCGCTCCTCCTCCGGCTGTTCTCCTTCGCAGCTGTTGGTGTGCACCGCACAGGCGGTATCCTCGCTTCGTGTGCAAAAGAGCTCGCTCCCGTTTGGGGGCGGGCTTTTTTGCGCCCCAGGCCCGCAGCAGGGGAGAACGGCCCGCATTTTCGGGAATAAAGTGTTACTTTCAGCCGTTTTCTTAGACAAAGTGTCTGGTTTTCGCAAGGACAGTTTTGGAAAGTTTGTTTTGCGAAATGCTTGCGTTTGTGCCGGTTTGTGTTACAATAGGTGCAAGCATTTTTAGCATCTTCCAGGCACGATAAGTGAAATGAATTTGCCGCCGTTTCTACGGGCTGCACGAGAGAAAAGGAGTTTGAGTATGGCATATTTCTATGAAGAACCTTCCCGCACCTTTGGTGAGTACTTGCTGATCCCCGGCTATTCTTCTTCGGAGAATGTCCCCACGGCGGTCAGCCTGAAGACCCCGCTGGTCAAGTACCGCAAGGGCGAGGAAGAATGCCCGCTGGAAATGAACATCCCCATGATCAGTGCCATCATGCAGGCAGTCTCCGGCGACAAGCTGGCGATCGCGCTGGCACGCGAGGGCGGCGTTTCCTTTATCTATGGCTCCCAGAGCATTGAGAACGAGGCCGCGATGGTCCGCCGCGTCAAGAGCTATAAAGCCGGCTATGTCGTCTCTGACTCCAATCTGGCCCCGACGGCCACCCTGCACGATGTGCTGGAGCTGAAGGCCCGCACCGGCCACTCCACCATTGCCGTCACCGCCGACGGCACCCCCAACGGCAAGCTGCTGGGCATCGTGGCCTCCCGCGATTACCGCGTCAACCACACCCCCGATGACGCCTCCGTCACCACCTTCATGACCCCCATCGAAAAGCTGGTCACGGCCCCGGAAAACACCTCCCTGCATGACTGCAACAACATCATCTGGGACAACAAGATCAACACGCTGCCTCTGGTGGATGCCGAGGGCAACCTGAAGTATTTCGTCTTCCGCAAGGATTACGACTCCCACAAGAAGAACGCCAACGAGCTGCTGGACGCCAACAAGAGCTATGTCGTGGGTGCCGGCATCAACACCCGTGACTATGCCGAGCGTGTTCCCGCTCTGGTGGAGGCCGGTGTGGACGTCCTCTGCATCGACTCTTCCGAGGGCTATTCCGAGTGGCAGAGCCGCACCATCGGCTGGATCCGTGAGCACTACGGCGACACCGTCAAGGTCGGCGCAGGCAATGTGGTCGATGCAGAAGGCTTCCGCTTCCTGGCAGAGGCAGGTGCCGACTTCGTGAAGATCGGCATCGGCGGCGGCTCCATCTGCATCACCCGCGAGACCAAGGGCATTGGCCGCGGCCAGGCTACCGCTGTCATCGAGGTCGCCAAGGCCCGCGATGAATATTATAAGGAGACCGGCATCTATGTGCCCATCTGCTCCGACGGCGGCATCGTCCACGATTACCACATCACCCTGGCGCTGGCCATGGGTGCAGACTTCGTAATGCTGGGCCGCTACTTTGCCCGCTTTGACGAGAGCCCCACGAACAAGGTCCGCATCAATGGCCAGTATATGAAGGAGTACTGGGGCGAAGGCTCCAACCGTGCCCGCAACTGGCAGCGCTATGACCTCGGCGGCTCCACCAAGCTGAGCTTTGAGGAAGGCGTGGACAGCTATGTCCCGTATGCAGGCCCCCTGTCCGATGGTGTCCAGACCACGCTGTACAAGGTCAAGAGCACCATGTGCAACTGCGGTGCGCTCTCCATCCCGGAGCTGCAGCAGAAGGCCAAGCTGACGGTCGTTTCCTCCACTTCCATCGTGGAGGGCGGTAGCCATGACGTCATGCTGAAGAACGCGACCCCCAACATCATGAATGGCTAAGCATCATTGAATCGAACGGCTGCTTCCCGGCTTCTGGAAGCAGCCGTTTTTTCTGGTTTGGAAAAAAGATTTTGCCTGCATCCGCCGGAATTTTACAAAACCTCTTGCACCCATCCGGGAAAGATGCTATCATGGTACAAACGCCCTGTCATGACAGGGTGGAAGAGCTCCGCGCCGCACCTGAGATGTAGACCGGGCCGGGGCGTTTTTTCAGCAGCCGCCCGGTATCGGCCGCTGTATGGATATGAAGAGAGGAAACTTTCATGGACGAGATCAAAGTTGTTCCGTATATTCCGGATGAAGATTACGATAACCCTGCCATGGTCGTGGATTTCTACGAGTTCACGATGGCCAACTGCCTGTTTCTGCACGGCTTCAAGGATACGACGCTGGTGTTCGATATGTTCTTCCGCAAGAACCCCGACAACCAAGGCTATTCCATCAGCGCAGGCCAGCGCAAGCTGACGCGCTTTTTGCTGAACTATCACTTCAACGAGCAGGATATCTGCTGGCTGCGCACCAAGGGCATGAGCGAGGAGTTCTGCGAGTATCTGCGCACCTACCGCTGGCAGGGCGACATGTACGCTCTGCCCGAAGGCACGGTCTGCTATCCCCATGTGCAGATGGTCCGCATCGAGTGCGACCTTGTGGGCGCTATCCTCATCGAGACCTATCTGCTGCAGACCATGAACTTCCACAGCCTGATCGCCACCAAGGCGACCCGCGTCACAGGTCTGAACACCCACACCCCCCGCAGCGTCATGGAGTTCGGCACCCGCCGCGCCCAGGGCGAGAGCGCGGGCAACGACGGCGCGTATGCAGCCGTTCTGGGCGGCTGCATCGGCACCGCCAACTGCCTGGCCGAGATGAAGTATGGCCCGGAGGTCAAGGCCGTCGGCACGGTGGCCCACAGTTTCATCGAGTTCTTCCCGACCGAGTTCGACGCTTTCAAGGCCTTTGCCGATACCTATCCGGACTCCGTCAGCCTCCTGCTGGATACCTATAATATCATGGAGAGCGGCCTGCCCAACCTCATCAAGCTGGACGACTACCTCATCGAAAAGTATCCCAACGACCCTAGCCGCCGCGTCAAGAGCGCCCGCATCGACTCCGGTGACCTGGCCCGCGGCTCCAAGCGCCTGCGCAAGGCGCTGGACGCAGCAGGGAAGCCCTACATCAAGCTGGTGGCGTCCAACGGTCTGGACGAAAAGAAGATCGCCAACATGGAGCTGTATGAGCATGCCCACTTCGATTCCTACGGTGTCGGCGAGAACCTCATCACCTCGGCTTCCGATCCCGTCTTTGGCGGCGTGTACAAACTGGTGGCCGTCAAGCGCCCGGATGGAACCTATCAGCCCAAGATGAAGTGTTCGGATTCTGCCAGCAAGGCCATCATCCCTGGCAAAAAGATGCCGTGGCGTCTTTACGATGAAAACGGCCAGGCACAGTGCGACCTGATCGCCATGGATGGCGAGAAGATCGAGGCAGGCAAGCCTGTCACGATGGTCAATCTGGATTCTGACGCCATCGAGCGCACCGTGACCATCACCCCCACCAAGGTGAAAAAGCTGCTGGTGCCGCACATCCTCCACGGCGAACTTGCCATGGAGCTGCCCTCCATCGCAGAGAAAAAGGCCTACATCGCCCGCCAGCTGACCGATGAGACCTGGGAGAGCGAGCTGCGCCTGGAGTGCCCCCACAAGCACTACGTCAACATGACCCCCGCCGTCGCCGAGTGCCGCTCCCGCATGTATGCCGAGCTGCATGGCGGCAAGGTATAACTTGACAAATCGGGATTTCTATTGTATGATATGAATTGCCGTTTGCAGCTCTTGCAGCGGCAGTTCATTTAGAAGCCACTGTGGTGAAATTGGCAGACACGAGGGACTTAAAATCCCTTTCTGGCGACAGAGTGCGGGTTCAAGCCCCGCCGGTGGCATGAGAAAGCTCAGAATTGTTCGTTGATTCGAATGATTCTGGGCTTTTTTCTTTTTGTTCCATTTTTTGGAAGCATTGGAGGGGCGAGAGGGATTTTTCGCGAAAAAAGGAGGAGTCTCTCTCGTGCGTAACCGTGATTTAAGACCCGCTGCCAAGGCAAACCTCACCATCCAACAGGCCTTTGAAAGGTTCCAAAAGTACAACCGACTCAAGAATCTTTCCCAAGGCTCACTCGACTTCTACGCCGCTAAGGGCAGAAGCTTCTTTCGGTTTCTGGGGGACACAGAACAGCCCATCCATACCATCACAGAAGAAACGGTGGAGGACTATATCTTCTATATGAAGGACCAGCAGCTTCACGATACTACCCCCGGAATGTTTCGTATGAAGCCCAGAAGTGAAGATGATGTCTCCGAGGGCCATTACGCGGACTCACAGTGATGGACTGCGTAACATATTTTATCTGTTCGTCGAGGTTCAGGATACTGAGCCTCACCTAGACGAATGGAGGTCTCAGCCTAAGGCGAGACGCATGATTAGATAGAGTAGTTTCCCAGAAGCTGTATTCTGCCGGTATACGGTATGAGTGCGGCTTGGGAATTCTATCTTTTTGTGCGTCTTTTTTGTTGCTATTTTTTAGGAGGTGCACGATGTAGCGAGAAAAAGTATAATAATATGCCAAAATCGCAAACAAATATAAGGAGTAAAATATGAGTTCTCTGAGTTTCTTTCCGTTGATCCCTGCTGTGACCACTGCTTCAGCTGCGCCGGTCTACCATGGAGGTATGATTTCGTGTCTGGGAGATGTGGAACCGGTAAATACCCGGTGGCTTATTAAAGGATACTTCCCGATGGGTGCTGTGTCGGTCGTGGCAGGTCCCGGCGGCGTGGGCAAGGGCGTATTCATGGCGGATGTGGTGGCTGCCGTAACGACCGGACGTCCCACGATGCTCTTCCCTGATGCTGCAGTTGCACAGGGGAATGTTTTAGTGCTTACGAGCGAGGATGACCCCGGCATGTCTCTGGCTCCGCGCATGATCGCGGCAGAGGCGGATATGCGCAGGGTGTTTTACGCGACTCCCGGCTGGTACTGGCAGCAGAAAAAGAAAAAGCTTGTTATTGGGTCAAGCTTGTTTGAGCTTATTGATAAAAAGGCCGGGACAGGTATAATATTGGTGTAGCCCGCCCCGGCGGGTGGTTTAGGGCTCTGTACAGCGCAAACTTTGGTCGGTAGGTGGCTGTATGGGGCTCTTTTCAGGTGATGCTCAGGCGGGTGCCGGTGACCGTTTTGCTGTACTGGTCGTACAGGTCAGAAGCCACAGCCTTGATGGATTTGCTGTCGAGCCGGGTGCTGGAGAAATCAGACAGGCGGACTTTGTGGCAGCCTACTTCCAGATAGTTGGTGGAGAGCTCAGCCAGTGCCTCGCGGATCTGGATCTTCAGCTGTTCCTGTTCAGCCTGTGCGGCCTCGATCAGTTGGGAGGCCTCCTTGTACTGCTCGACAAGGGTCAGTAAAATGTTGATGCTCATGTGTGTACCTCTCTTCAAATCGTTGGTGAATGGTCGGATGTGAGAACCGGTGTTCCCGATGACAATAGTATACGCATACTCCATGAAGTATTTGTGGAATGGACAGCTCGAAAAGATATGATATAATACCTATAAGAGTAAACAGAAAGTTGGTGCTTCGGATGGGCGGAAAAACAAGTACAGCCAGCAAACGAAAATGGAATAACGAGAATTACGAGTACACACAGCTCGTGACGCAAAAGGGCGAAAAAGAACGCATCAAACAGGCAGCAAAGCAAGCTGGGCAGAGCGTAAACACCTATGTGGTGGAAGCTGTGCGCCGCCGCATGGAGCAAGAACAGATGCTCAGTGCGTCAGACACACCGGGGGAGGTTAAAAATCTGGAAGGGGACGCTGACCCGGTAGAGTGAGATAGTTGTTCCATCTCCCCAGACCGAATTGAATCTAGCAGCAGAAGGCCTCTGTCTTTCACAGAAATGTGATCGGCGGGGGCCTTTTTAGCGCAAAAATAGCCCGACCTATGCAAAAGAGCACAAATCAAGTGGCGCGCTGCATTGATGGTTAATTATACCTATATATAATAGGGGCAGCAGGGGAGAGAGTAAAAATTATATAGTGCAATGCGATACGTCTAGTCTGAACCCATGACCAATGCAATTGTATGAACCAGTTTTTAGTGCGAAGGGATGCACTATTTGGCGGCTGTCATTACATTGAAACTGCTATCTCACATGACCGTGCTATCCAGCTCTATAGACAACTATATGACCACACATTTTTCTGCCAGTGATTTCATCTGGGATTTTCAGGCGAAACTGGGCAGTGAGTGGAAAAGATTAGGTTGAGTCGAAAATTTTTCTAAAACATAGATGGATACAATTTCTCGGATTTCTATTGATTCCCAGATGTAACCATGATAGAATAATAAAAGAATTCAGACGGCCACGCAGAAGAACTGGTATCCTCCGTTTTGGGATGGGAGATACGCCTTGATTGCGGGTAAGGAGGTGAATCATGTGGGCTTGTGTCTGTTTGCGAACAATAATGTGATAAATCATGCGGAAAACCAAATTATAGATCATAATAAAAAGCCCACTGCTGTTTACCTTGCTGGCGTGATGCGCAAAGGTGAAAATGAAGTGGGCTTGTTAGGGTTTTACAAAAATATAAAATTTTGCACTCCGACAGTACTGTGCGTGTGGAGCTTGAGCTGCAGTGTGATGTTCTGGTTCTTGTTGCGGTCACATTGCATTTAAAATGACCTTTGGCGAAACCGTCGTCCGAGGGCTTTTGTCTACTTGGAAATCAGGAGATAAACGGTCTGTACGTCTTGGGATAAGAGGAACGGCTATCTAAAAGGAAGGTGCTTGCAGGAACGGTGTGAGCTAAAGGGATTACTTAAAAACGACTAACAATAAGAAACGTATAGACAAGGATTCATGTGAGGAAAAAATGGCTACGAATACGACTGGAATTGAGAAGAAAGTTGAAATTGACCGAAAAGAAAATCTGCGCGACCATCGGCTGTACTGGTTCGTCCGCCGTGCGCAGGATATTGTTCTGTCGTCGATGGCGCTGGTAGTGCTGTCACCTGTTATGTTGATTACGGCGATTGCCATCGTGGTAGATGATCCGTCTGCAGGCCCGATTTTCTCGCAGGAACGCATTGGACGCGACGGCAAACCGTTCAAGTTCTATAAGTTCCGTTCCATGTGCCCCAATGCAGAGGCAAAACTGGATGATCTGCTCGACAAGAATGAAATGGATGGCCCTGTGTTCAAAATCAAAGACGATCCGCGCATTACCCGTGTGGGCAAGTTTATCCGTAAAACCAGCATTGATGAACTACCGCAGCTGTGGAACATCCTGAAGGGTGATATGAGCATCGTTGGCCCCCGCCCTGCACTTCCCCGCGAGGTGGAGCAGTACGGAGACTACGAAAAGCAGCGTCTATATGTGACTCCCGGCCTGAGCTGCTATTGGCAAATTGCTCCACACCGCAATGATTTGTCTTTTGAAGAGTGGATGGATCTGGATGTGAAGTATGTCAAGGAGCGCAGTTTCTGGGTGGATTGGAAGATTATTTTTAAAACGTTCAAGGTGTGTTTGCTGGGGCATGGCGAGTAAATGACTGGATGGGGTCTTTTAGGATAATTACATAGACATAAACAAATTTCATAAGATGCGCGCAATAAGAATCGGAGAAACTGATATTATGAAGAATTGCAATGATGCCGTTGTGGGCACTGGGGCTAGAGACGTAATACGCGGCTGTCATAATAGGGACAAGGGTACGGTAGAGAATGAAAGGCTCCGCGACCCGAAGTTCATATTTTCTTACCCGAAGAATGAACGACTGATCTTTCTGAGCGGCAGAAATGGTGCGCAGAAAGAAATCTCGACCATGAGGGTGGGGTGACAGCCAGCGGACAGGTGTACGAGCCTATCCGCTATTTGTGTTATCTGAAACAACCAAAGAATTGAGTGTATGGGAATTGGACGTTGTTACAGCTAAAGGGGAGTGTGAAATAATATGGGCAACCAGAGAAAAGCCTGATTTCATGCGGGTTTACGCGGCTTGACCTTTTCACCTCAACTTGTTTCTGCTTGTCATGGTGCGTTAGGGCTAGCGTGTTTTCAGGGGTTAATGGCTTCTGGTTGCGCTCTATACTTAACCCACCACAGCGAAAGCTGATAGAGCAGAAAACAGAATAAGGAGGTACGAAGGCGAGCCTGCGTATAGATTGCTACTGCAATCTGTATACAGGCTTGTTGTCGTGCAATGAAGTAAGCAGGGGATTCAACAAGAAATTGTGATGTAGGCAAGGGGAATTATTATGATTATTACACAAACACCGTTTCGCATGTCTTTCTTTGGTGGCGGAACAGACATGGAAAGTTTTTTTAGAGAGAATGGCGGAGCAGTTCTCTCTACAACGTTTGATAAATATTGCTATGTAAATGTACGTCATCTGCCACGCTTTTTTGACTATTCCACGGAATTATCCTATTCAAAAACGGAGCGCGTGACCTGCATTGAAGATATTCAGCATCCTGCAATTCGTAATGCAATGAAGATGTTGGATATGCACGAAATTCGGCTTACATATGAGGCAGACCTTCCGGCGCGCTCTGGTCTGGGTACTTCAAGTTCCTTCGCAGTTGGAATGTTGAATGCTTTTTATGCGCTGAAAGGAAAATATGCTGATAAGAAAAAACTGGCAGATGAAGCGATTTATCTTGAACGGAATCTATGCCAGGAAGCGGGCGGTTGGCAGGATCAGATCGCAGCATCCTTTGGCGGCTTTAACCGTATCAACTTCAATGCAGATGGATATGAAGTACTTCCAGTAATTATCGCTCCAGAGCGAAAGAAGCAACTGAACAAAAACCTGATGATGTTCTTTACTGGATTCACTCGGTTTTCCTCAGATGTCCAGAAGGCAAACGCCGCAGGAAAAACGGATAAAACGGCACAACTGAAAGAAATGCTGACGTTGGTTGATGAAGCAGAGAAAGTGCTGGTAAACAAAGAACGGGATTTGGATGATTTCGGAAGAATGCTCGACCATACATGGAAATTGAAACGCCAGACGGGTTCAGCAGTTTCGACTAACAGCATTGATGAACTCTATGCCAAAGGTATTGCAGCAGGGGCGCTGGGTGGAAAACTTCTTGGTGCTGGCGGCGGCGGTTTCCTTGTGTTCTATGTGCAGCCGGAACGACAGGATGCTGTTCGCTGGGCAATGCGTGATCTCTTGTATATTCCGTTTCAGTTTGAAAATAGCGGCACACGGGTAATACATTACACACCGGAAGACTATGTGCCAAAGGATTAAGCGTATGAAAGTTGTGATTATGGCCGGAGGAAAGGGAACTCGCATTTCCTCCGTAGCAAGTGATATTCCAAAACCCATGATAAAAGTTGAAGGCATCCCCGTTCTGGAACGAGAGATCGAGTGTCTGAAGAATCAAGGATTTGATGACATTATTCTAACGGTAAGCCATCTGGGAAATATTATCATGGATTACTTTGGTGATGGCTCTGGAAACTCTCCGGTAACGGGCGAGCCGTTTGGCGTACATATTGACTACTATTTTGAAGAAGAGCCTCTCGGCAATGCGGGGGCACTGTTCAAAATTAAAGATAAGCTGACATCAGATTTTCTTCTGTTAAATGCAGACGCGATGTTTGATGTGGATTTCAATCGTTTTGTTGCTTTTCACCGGAAGCATGGCGGATTGGTTACGCTTTTTACGCACCCAAACAGCCACCCCTATGACAGTGGATTGATTATTGCAAATAAAAACGGCTCTGTCGAAAAGTGGCTGGCAAAGGAAGATGAACGACCTACATATTATAAGAACCGAGTGAATGCAGGATTACATGTTATCAATCCTGAAGTGCTGGAACTTGTCGGAATCAATGCCGATTCAGTAGGTAAGGTTGACGTGGATGGTAAGCCTGTAAAGGTCGATTTGGATCGTCAGCTATTAAAACCACTGGCTGGAACGGGAAAGATGTTCTGCTATGACAGCCCAGAGTATGTCAAAGACATGGGAACACCGGAACGCTACTATTCCGTTTGTAAAGATTGCAAGGAAGGCAGAATCTCGGCTAAAAATCTGAAAAACAAGCAAAAAGCAATCTTCCTTGACAGGGATGGAACGATCAATAAATATGTTGGGTTCCTTAGAAATATAAATGACTTTGAATTGATTGATGGTGTTGCTGAAGCAATTCGTAAAATCAATGAATCCGGCTATCTTGCTGTTGTAGTGACAAATCAGCCGGTTGTTGCTCGCGGCGAAGTATCTTTTGAAGAACTTGAAGAGATTCATAGTAAGATGGAAACGCTTCTAGGAAAAGAAGGAGCCTATCTGGATGCAATCTATTATTGTCCGCATCATCCACATAAGGGATACGAGGGCGAGCGTCCAGAACTAAAAATTGACTGCGACTGTCGTAAACCTAAGCCCGGAATGCTGTTAAAGGCAGCAGAGGATTTCAATATTGACCTTTCTAAGTCGTGGATGGTGGGCGATGGCGAAAATGATATTCAGGCTGGAATCAATGCTGGGTGTAAGACTGTGCTTTTGAGCAACGGTAATGAAAGTTATGGACAGACCGTGAGAGTCACTTCATTAGCTGAATTTACACATTCCTTGGTGTAAGGAGAAAAATGAATGAATAAATTATGGAGGCTTGGAAATCGCCTGTCAAAAATGGGGGGGGTACCACGCAAAATTTCAAGACTTCTTGAATTGATGAATCATTTGATTTGCGCCTGTTCGGTATCCATTGATGCCGAAATTGGCGATGGAACGATTTTCTATCATAGAGGGATTGGATGTGTGGTACATCCGAAAGCTGTTATAGGAAAAAATTGTAAAATTTTTCAAAGTGTAACGATTGGAAGCAAATGGTCAAAAGCTAACTGCTTGGGGGAAGCTCCCTGCATTGGTGATAATGTGATGATAGGAGCAGGAGCTGTGATTTTAGGGACCATCTCAATCGGAGACAATTCCATTATCGGAGCAAATGCAGTTGTCACACACAGTGTACCAGCAAACTCACTTGCGTTGGGGGTTCCAGCGACGATTAAGAAACTGTGAGGAAAGAATGAAGAACAAACAGATTAAATTACTAGTTGAAAGATATCCAGTATTAAAAGCTATAGAAAATGAGGTTTTCAACGCATATCAGATTTTGGAAAACTGCTATGCACACGGCGGAAAGCTGTTGGTTGCCGGAAATGGTGGTTCTGCTGCGGATGCGGAGCATATTGTAGGAGAACTGATGAAGGGCTTTAAGCTACCTCGTAAGCCTGACGCAGATTTCGCAGAAAAGCTGGTTGCGGAAAATCAGGAATTTGGTTCTGTTCTGGCAGAAAATCTACAGGGGGCACTGCCAGCCATTGCTTTGGATGGGCATCCAGCTCTTTCGACCGCATACATGAACGATTGTGAACCGTTGCTTTGCTTTGCACAGCAAGTCAATGGCTATGGCAAAACAGGAGATGTGTTTTTGGGAATTTCCACAAGCGGAAACAGTAAAAATGTGCTTTATGCAGCAACGACGGCTCATGCAATAGGGATGAAGGTTATCGGGCTTACAGGAGCCAAAAGCAGCAAACTGGAACAGATGAGCGATATTTGCATCAAGGTTCCGCAGATAGAAACGTATATGATTCAGGAACTACACCTTCCTGTGTATCATTGCTTGTGTCTGATGTTGGAAGAGAGATTTTTTGGGGAGAACAGTTGAAATGGAAAAGCAGGCATTGCTAAACACCTATATCAATAATGTAACGATGCCCGAAACGATTGCGGCCATTGAAAAAATGATTGCGGACAATAAGAAATCCTACGTTGTTGCAATCAATGTCGATGTAGTGATGAAAATCGAAAATGACCCATATCTTAAGCAGGTAGTTGATAATGCAGATATGGTCTTGGTAGACGGAAAACCTTTGGTTTGGATTTCAAAGCTGCATGGTAAACCGCTGAAAGCGAAGATTTCCGGGTCTGATCTTGTTCCACTCCTTTGTGATGTCGCAGCCAAAAAAGGATATTCGATTTTTATCATTGGCGGAAAAGATGGCATCGCGGAACAGGCAAAGCGAAAACTAGAAGAAAAGCTGCCGGGAATCCAGATTGTGGGAACATATGCGCCGCCGCTTGGATTTGAAAAGGATGAAAAGGAATTGGACAAGATCAACCAAATGATTTCAGAGGTTCACCCGGATTTGTTGATTGCCTGCTTTGGCTGCCCGAAACAGGAGAAGTGGATTTACGAAAACATCTCAAAGTATGATGCCAAGGTATCCGTTTGTGCGGGTGCAACCGTTGATTTTCTTGCGGGTAATGTCAACCGCGCACCAAGATGGATGAGCGAGCATGGGCTGGAGTGGTTCTATCGCTTTTTGCAGGAACCCAAGCGAATGTTTAAGAGATATTTTGTAGACGATGTGAAAATTGTTGGGTTAATTAAAAAGTATAGGTGATTCGATGAACTTACAGAACCAAAATATTCTCTTTATTGTGCGCACGATGGGACTGGGAGGAACAGAAAATGTGGTTCTGCAGTTATGTGAAATCCTATCGGATAAAGTAAATAAAATTGTGGTATGCTCGTCCGGCGGTGTCCACGAGAAAAAGTTGCAAGAAATGGGAATCAAGCATTATCTAATCCCAGACATTGCAAGCAAAAATCCGATGGATATGCTGAAAAGCTGTTGTTCAATAAAAAGAATTATAGATAAGGAACAGATTACCATTGTCCACTCCCATCATCGGATGGCTGCTTTCTATGCTGAACTTGTTGCATCAAAGAGTGTCGTAAAAGTTGCGAATGCACACAACACATTCACTGACAAGAAGAAATTGACTCAACTGGCATATCGAAATACAAAAGTTATTGCTGTGGGAGAAATGGTCAAGAAAAACCTGACAGAGTATTTTGAAATTCCTAAAGAGCAAGTTTGTGTTATCCATAATGCCGTTAAGCCATTTGACGGCAAAAATGTTCCGGTTGAAATGCTTTATAAGGAACACGCAAAAGGAAATGTGTTGATTGGAAATATTGGAAGATTGTCTGAACAAAAGGGCATGACCTATTTTATTGAAGCGGCTGAAATTACAACAAGAACGCATCCGGAGGCACGGTTTATTATCGTGGGAGATGGTGAAGAAAGAGAGCAGCTTCATGCACAGATAGAAAAAAAGAAACTGCAGAATAAGATTCTGTTTCTTGGATACAGGAATGATATTCAAAATGTAATGAGTCAGCTGGATTTTGTTGTTCTGAGTTCGCTTTGGGAAGGGCTTCCGCTTACGCCGATTGAAGCCTATTCTGTTGGTAAAACAGTGATCGGAACGGCAGTAGACGGAACACCGGAAATTATTCGTGATGGCGTAGACGGCTATCTGGTGGAACCGCGCAACCCGATGCAACTGGCCGAAAAGATGAATGAGCTAATTGAAAATCCTGAAATGCGGGAGAGTATGGGAATACAAGCAATGAAACGGTATCGGGATGAATTCTCTTTTGAGAAATTGTCCGAAAGATATATCGCTTTTTATGAGGGGCTATAAAATGGAGCATACAAAAAGCTTAGGAAATCAAATGTCCAAGCCGGTTAAGTGTATTTACTACGCTGTGACTTTATTTGGCAATGCAATCTGGAATAAGATTCCGAGCCGCCATCTGCGTAAATGGTTTTATCAGATGCTTGGTGCAAAGATGGGCAAAAATACGTTCCCATGCCGGCGTGTGGAAATTCTTCTGCCGCAGGGACTGAAATTGGGTGACGGTGTTGCTGTGGGCTGGTTTGCAGAATTGGATGCGCGTGGTGGTATTACGGTAGACCACGATACTAATATTTCCAGCCATGTAAAGATGATTACAGGAAGCCACGATATTGATGACCCGGATTTTACAGCAGACTTTAAGCCCATTCATGTAGGGCATCATTGCTGGATTGGAACAGGTGCTACGATTTTGCAAGGCGTAAATATAGGCAATGGGGCTGTTGTAGCAGCAGGGGCGGTTGTTACAAAGGATATTCCTCCTTATGAAATCTGGGGGGGGGTCCCCGCTAAGTGCATAAGGAAAAGAACAGACGATCTCAGGTACAAAATTGGAGCACCGCCTCTGCTTCATTAAGGGACTCTGTAGAGAAAAACTGTAAGAGAGCATTTCTGGCAGCAAAATCTGTATGGATTTATGTGACGTTGCATATCCGTTATGGCACGAACATTGAAATGAGTGCAATAAATTCAATTAAGGGGAAATTTACCGTTGAACTTCTTCCGAAGAGCAGTTTGCGGGTGGGATCATTTCTGATGTCTGCAGGTCCTTGTTACATAAAGTGTACCGAAAAAGCACGATGCAGGATTGGCGAAAAAGTCTTCATGAACCATAATTGTTCTATCACTTGTGCGGAAGAAATTACGATTGGCGATGCCTGTAACATTGCCAATAATGTTGTGATCGTTGACCATGACCATCGGCTTGGAAAATACGGCGTAGAAGATGGTTTGGAAAGTACCCCTGTGCATATTGGAAGAAACGTATGGATCGGCGCAAATGCGGTGATTTTAAGAGGCGTTTCCATTGGGGACGGAGCCATAATTGCTGCAGGAGCAGTTGTGAACCATGACATTCCTGCCCACGAAATATGGGGTGGAATTCCGGCAAAAAAGATAAAAAAATTGGGAGATTAAAAATGAGCGCATTGGTAAGTGTAATTGTGCCCGTGTACAATGTTGAAAAATATTTGAGACAATGCTTAGACAGTCTACTGGAACAAACATATAAAAATATTGAAGTCGTCATGGTTGATGATGGATCTAAAGATTCTAGTGGTAAAATATGCGATGAATACGCGAAGAAATACGAGAATTTCTATGCAGTACATAAAGAGAATGCTGGTCTTGGAATGGCGCGAAACACTGGTTTTGAACACATTAATGGAGAATATGTAACTTTTCTGGATTCTGATGACTATCTGGAAAATGACTGTATTGAAATTTTGTATAATACGCTCTTAAAGCAGCAGGTTGATATGTGTAAAGGCGGCTTTAAGCGAGTTATAGATTCTGGTGAGGTTATTTCCAAGAGAGAGTATCAGAATGAGTTATTCAAAGGTGATTGCGCAAAAATGGAGTTGCTACCGCGAATGATAGGAAGCTCACCATCTCGACACGATAGTGTCGAGATGTGTGTGTGTGGGGCAATCTATAAAACGAGTTTGATAAAAAAGTATAATTTGCAATTTCCATCAGAGCGAGAATTGATTTCGGAAGATTTGGTATTCAATATTGACTATATGCAACATGCGGATGGCGCATGTACGATTGAGAAAATGGGATATAATTACCGTGTCAATTTAAAATCATTAAGTACAAGCTATCGACCGGATCGATTTGAAGCAAGCAAACACTTTTATCTGGAAATGAAAAAGAAACTTCAAGAATTGGGCTATGGCAAAGAAACAATGCTTAGGCTTGATCGGATGTTCTTTGTGTATTTGAGGATGTGTATTAGTCAGGAAAAATCAAAATGTTCAAAAAACACCCCCTCAAAGGCAATACATGTAATTAGGAAACTTTGCGAAGATGACACAGTTAATAATATCATTGAAAATTATCCGGTACAATGCTTGGGCTTGAAGCAAAGGACTTTTTTGATGTTGATATCAAACAAGAAAGCTGGAATTTTGTATGCTATATCAAGAGTTGGAAAGTTGTGATTTTATATGGGAAAAGCAAATAATAGGAGTAGCAGAAGTACTTTAGTACTAATTTATATCGCAACAATGGCTGTTGCATTTACAACCAGATACGGTGATCTACAAATTGGATTTCAATTGCAGATTATTATTGGTTTGTTTTGGATTGCGATTGGTATGTGTCAATTAGCAATCAATGGATTTAAATTTAAAGGCGTTTTCAAAAGCGATTTAATTCGATTGATTAAATTGTATTTGATGCCTCACATTGTAATACACTGCTATACTATTTTTCTTATGGCAATTGGAAAAGTCGATTGGAAATATTTTACGACAAACCTTACAGTCTACGTTCCTACACTACTTGCTATAATAGCAGTATATTTGTTAGGAACAAAAGCATATGAATATACATGTGTCGCTTTGGGGTTATCATGGGTTCTATCAGTTGGAGCAAGTTTGCTTTTAAAGGGCCCAGCAATATTTCCTCATGCAATTTTGCAAGCATATTTTGATCCATATGATCAGACGGGAGGACTTACTGTTAATTATTTGGAACTGCATGATTTGGTGTTGGCGATTGGATATATTATTATTGCTTTTCTGTTTTCCAAGTCGAAACTAACAAAAAAACAATTTGGATTACTAGTGTTAGTGTTTATTATAATGACACTTGGGATGAAGCGAGTTTCTATTCTAGGGGTTTTGCTGGCAATCACATTTCATGTTGTTGTTAAAGCATTCAACAAAAAAGTCCAATATAAAATGTGTGTTGTAGCAGGATGGATTGCATTTTTTTTGTGCTATTTTTATATTTATCTGTTGTCAGATGGCAGTGTGTTCTATGACTTTATTGCAAGCCATGGAATAAATGTAATGGGGCGTAACTATTACTATAAAGCAATCATGAGCTATGCTACATTCGGCCCATCTTTTATGGGGATTGGCCGAAACGTGGTAACACGGTTATTAAATACGACACTTTCGTATTTGAGAGTTGGTGGGGTGCATAGTGATATTATAAAGATGTATGTTGAAAATGGATTTATTATGTTTGGAGGGTGGCTTTGGTATTATCTTGTTTTTATATTGAAGTTTTATAAAAAAAATTATGGTATTAGGTCGGCAGTTTTGTACTTTGGTGTTGTGATTTATATGTTTACCCTATATCTAACAGATAATGTTGAGATTTATTTTATTTGTCAGATTATGGCGACTATGATACCTGTTGCATTTGCATTGAAAGAGAAGGAGCATAATTTTAATGAGCATAAAATCGATTCTGAACAGATTACTTTTTCCAAACCATTGTACGAATGAGGCATATGTAAAATATTTAACAAAGGGGGGGGGCAAAAATTGGTAATGGTACTTTTTTCTATGGACCAAAGCTTCATCCAGTTGATGAAACCGCCTTACCATATGTAGAGATTGGTGAAAACTGTAGAATTACATCTGGAGTGACAATTTTAGCGCACGACTATAGCTATGCCGTTCTTCGTCCAATTTATCATTGTATGCTTTGTAAGGCAGGTGTCACGAGAATTGGAGACAATGTTTTTATTGGCGTACATTCAATTGTAACAATGGGAGTCAAAATTGGAAATAATGTAATCATTGGAGCAGGAAGCGTTGTTACAAAAGATATCCCCTCAAATGTTGTGGCTGCTGGAAATCCTGCTAAAGTTATATGTACACTTGATGACTATTATAAAAAATGCAATGAACGTTTTGAAGAGTTCGCAAAAATAGCATATATGCGAAAAAAACAATTTTTAGGCCGCGAGTTACAGGAAGACGAAATGGGGTGGTATGCTGCTCTTTGGAACTCGAAAATAAAATATGATATTGTTTCGAGAATGCGCGTAGACGGAGATTCTCCAGAAGAAGTATATAGGGATGTAATGAATTATCCTTCCGAATATAGATCTTTTGAAGAGTTTAAAAGTATAGTACAAATTAAAGAGAAAAAGACATAAAGGCATGAAAGATAAATTTAAATACCTGATAAAAAACACAGGAGTATTATTCGTTAGCAATTTTGCTTCAAAAATACTTGTTTTCCTATTGGTTCCTTTCTATACAAGTATTTTATCAACGGCTGAATATGGAACATATGATCTGATTTATACAACGGTTCAACTTATTGTGCCAATTTTAACATTTAATATAGTGGATTCTGTAATACGGTTTTCAATTGGCAACACAAAGGATAATCAGGATGAGGCTTTTACTATTGGGCTGAAATATATATTCATCTCAATTGTTATATTAACAATATTATTGTTTGGCTTAAAAACTGCAGGGCTATTTGATACACTTACTAGATATGGTCTGCAATTTTTGGCTATTTATGTTTCATATGCAATAAATAATCTTATATGTCAATTTGCGCGTGGTATAGATGATGTTAAGGGCGTTGCTTTTTCCGGAGTTGTAGGAACGGTAACAATGATTGCTCTGAATTTGATTTTTCTGCTATGGCTTCATTTAGGGCTTCAGGGATATTTTTATGCAATGTCAGCATCGTTACTTTTTCCTGCAGTATTTCTGTTTATAAAAGACAAAATGTGGCAATATGTAGATTTGAAAAGTGTTGGAGTTGCGATTAGAGATAACGAAAAAGAAATGCTACAGTATTGTCTGCCGCTAGTGTTTATTAATTTGAGCTGGTACATAAATAATGTCTCTGATAGATATGTTGTTACATGGATGTGTGGGATTGAAGAAAACGGTATTTATTCGGTTTCATACAAAATACCAGCTATCTTAAATGCAATTCAAGTTGTTTTTATACAAGCATGGCAATTATCGGCAATTCGTGAATATAGTTCAAAAGATGGTGAACCTTTTTACAGAAAGACATACCAGAGTACTCAAGTTGTAATGGTGACTTTGTGCTCGATTCTGATTGCTATGACAAAAGTTTTGTCGAAATGTCTTTTTGCAAATGAATTCTATAATGCGTGGAAATATGTGCCGATACTATTGATTTATATTGTGTTTAATACTCTGTCTGGGGTGATTGGTGGTGTTTTTTCTGCGACAAAGGACTCATCAAAGTTGGCATGGACAGGCATTATAGGTGCAGGTGTCAATGTAGGGTTGAATTTTGTTTTGATTTATCAAATCGGTACGATGGGAGCTGCAGTGGCAACAGTTATATCGAGCATTACAATATGGGAAATGCGTTTCAGGGCATCCAGAAAGCATATGAGATTACGAATTAGACTGGACAGACATATTTTACAATATGCAATTCTTTTTGCTCAAGCTGTTTTAATGATTAAAGTAGTAGATGCACGTATATCCATTGTATGTCAATTGATAGGCCTTATGGGTATTGTGCTGTTAAATATGCAAGAGATAAGGAGTATAAAAAATGACACTATATGAATTTAAGATGCATTTGAAGCGTTTTGGATTTGTCAAATTTCTTTTAAGAAATAGAAGAAATAAGGAAGAAAATACGAAAAGAGATGCGTTGAAAGACGATGGGCGTGCTTTAATAATTGATATTGAAAACGCTCTAAAAGAAATGAACATTATATTTTTTGCCGATTATGGAACACTTTTGGGCATAATTCGTGACCATAAGTTTATTAGCTGGGATAATGATTTGGATTACGGATTATTAATAGACGATTCATTTGATTGGAAACGTTTTGAACAAGAATTAAGCAAGAGTGGATTCCGAAAAGTAAGAGAATTTGAATTCAAAGGCCATGTGAAAGAACAAACGTACGCCAAGGGAATTTTGACAGTTGATTTCTTTGGTCACCAGAATCTCCAAGATAAAAGTATGGGACTTGGTTTTTTCAGAAAGGAAAACTATATTTATCAATCAAGGAATGAATTTCATGTAAGAAAGGTTGAATATGTGAAAATCGTTGATACAAAGACAGTTGAATTCCTTGGAACAACTGTACATGTGCCACGAAATGCAGAGGAATATCTGGAAAGTGTGTACACAAAAAGCTGGAAAATTCCGGATCCTAAGTGGTCAGATGACAATAATCCGAACAGAAATATAGAAGTACTTCATGAACTTGGGCGAGGAACATTTTATGAGTAAAAAAATTGGAACGATCAGTTATAATATTTACTGTAATTTCACAAATTATGGTTCGGCACTTCAAACATGGGCACTCCATCAAGCAATAAAAAAAGTTACAGGGGATATGATTAAGCCTGTCCTTGTTGATTATTGCCCTGAGATTTTGGTAGATAAAGACCCATTGAATCCATTTGCGAATATGTGGGATAAAGATGAGGAGTCACGCAGAATGTGTGAACTTACATTGCCTGCAATTCGAGAGAACTATTACAAGTTTGATCGGTTTTATCACGAAAGATTTACTCGGACAAGCAAGAAGTATACGGCACAGAATTTTAACGAGATTTGTACGGATGAAGACATTTCAGGTTTTGTGTGTGGAAGCGATACGATTTTTTGCCCGGATGAGTTCGGAATTGATGATGGCTACTATGCAAATTATGAGTGCATGAAAAAACGCTCGGTCGCTTATGCAGCAAGTTTTGGTGATCCTCATTTCACGGATGAAACATATAAGGTGTTAAATGACAGACTTCAAAACTTTAATGCTTTTGGCCTTCGAGAAAAATTGATGGTTCCGTATGTAACAAAGCATACAAATGTTCCGGTGAAAAAGGTAGTCGATCCGACCCTACTGCTGATGAGCAGTGATTATGACAAGATTGCAGAGAAACGGTTGGAACAGGAGAAATACTTGCTGCTTTATGCACGACGCTATAATCCCAAAATGGAAGAGTACGCAGAAAAAATTGCGGCAGAAAATGGCTGGAAAATTATTGAGATTAGTTTGCGTGCAACAAATGCGGAAAAGCCTAATCGCCGGATGTTCTATGAAGCTGGAGTCGAGGAATTTCTGTCGCTTGTGAAGTATGCGGAATGTGTGATTACGAATTCATTCCACGGGATGATTTTTGCAGTACAGTACTGCAGGCCATTTTATGTATTCTCTCGTGAACAGTGCGATACGAAGATTACAGAACTTCTTGATTTGTTTGGCCTATCTGATCACATGCTAGTGACAGAAGCGGAAAAAAAGAATATGTCTGAAATCAATTATGAAGAAGTTCATAGTCGTATTGCAGAAGCAAGAAAAGAATCCTTGGAATTCTTGAATACGGAATTGACTTCTTGCGTCTAAGAACGGAGATAGATATGGAAGGATACTTAGTCGATAGGGAAAAAGAAAAATGTTATGGCTGTGAAGCCTGTGTCCAGATCTGCCCTAAAGATGCACTTGTCATGAAAGAAGATGACGAAGGATTTCGGTATCCTCTTTTAGATAAAGAGCGTTGTATTGAATGTAACCTGTGCCGTCAAGTATGCCCATATGAGAATATGCCGAAAAGGTACAGCTCCAATAAATATACTTTTGGTGGTTACATAAAAGATGAACAAATTAAGTTTGAAAGCACAAGCGGCGGTGCATTTTCAGCTATTGTCGATACTTTTTGCGATGAAAACTATGTGATATTTGGTGCAGAAAGTAAGGGGCTTTTAGTTTGGCACAGTTATATTACCGATAAGAAAGATTTGGCTAAGTTCAGAAAATCGAAATATTCTCAAAGTAAAATGGGCAACTCATATCAGCAGGCTAAAGATTTTTTGAATTCTGGAAAGAAAGTGCTTTTTTCTGGAACGCCATGTCAAATTTCTGGATTAAAGGCATTTTTACGTAATACGAATCAGGATAACTTATTAACCGTAGAAGTTATTTGTGAAGGCGTTCCGAGTCCCCTTTATATTCGGAAATATGAGCAATCACTAAAGAAAAAATTTGATGCTTTAATCGAAAGCATTGACTACAGGTATAAGGGACACACTTTTCTCGGAAATCATAAATGGGATTTCCAAATAATGAGAGCTTTGACGAAAAATATTCGGGGGGGGGCAAGATGGGACTTTGAGATAATGAGGACCACAGTTATGATGAAAGATGAGAAAAAAGTAATTGAGAAAGACCGTTGGTTTAATCCATTTTGGTCTATTTGGTTGAAGCATCTAATGAGTCGTCCTTCTTGCTATAAGTGTCCATTTGCAACGACGGAGAGAGTAGCGGATATTTCGCTCGGCGATTTGTGGGGAGTCCATCTTTATTGCCCAGAACTGTATGGAAAAAACGGTGGGGCTTCCTTGGCTGTTGCTAATACGGATAAAGGCAGGACGGTGTTGCAGGCAGCGGAAGCGGAGATGTATGGGCATGAATTGAAATTTGAGGAATCACTTAAATATCAATCACCGATGCGAAAACACATTGATAGCAACCCAGATAGAGAACAATTCATGCAGGATTTAAAAGGATCGATGACATATGAGGAGATCAACCAGAAATGGGCAGATAAGCCATCCGTAAGGCTTTTGTGGCAAAAGTATATTTGGGGTAATCGGCAGAAAGTATGGTTGTGGAACTTAACTCATCGAAATCAAAAGTGGGAGGATAAATAATATGCTTAATTTTACAGTTGGCCCGGTAATGTCGGATGACGTAGTGCGCGCTATTGGAGCAGAACAGGTTCCATATTTTAGAACGCCTGAGTTCTCTGCTGTCATGCTTGAAAATGAAAAGCTGATGAAAAAGTTTGCGAAGGCTGGCGATGATGCCAGAGTGGTATTTATCACTGGTTCTGGCACGGCAGCGATGGAAGCAACTGTTATGAATGTCTTTGGTAAGACGGATAAGGTTTTGGTTGTAAACGGTGGTAGCTTTGGGCAGCGGTTTGTTGAGTTGTGCCAGATTCACGAGATTCCGTACGAGGAAATCAAGCTGGAGAAAGGTAAAGCACTCAAAAAAGAGCAGTTGGATATGTACGACGGGAAAGATTTTACTGGGTTCCTCGTTAATGTACATGAAACCTCAACAGGTGTTCACTACGATATTGAGATGATCAGTGAGTTTTGTAAGAAAAACGGAATTTTTCTGGTCGTGGATGCCATAAGCTCCTTCCTTGCAGACGATTTTGATATGAACAAACTGGGTGTACAGGTAATGATTACTGGTTCCCAGAAAGCATTGGCTTGTCCTCCGGGTGTGTCGGTTATTGTCTTATCTGATGAAGCGGTCAAGCGTGTAGAAGAGCGGGATGTGAAGTGCATGTATCTGAATTTAAAGTCTGCTCTTAAAAACGGCGAGCGGGGACAGACGCCTTTTACACCAGCAGTGGGAACTTTGCGTCAAATCAATGCCCGTTTAAGGGAGATTGAAGCTGCAGGCGGTGTTGAGAGCGAAACAAAGAAAATTGCGGAACTTGCTCAAGATTTTAGAGCTAAGATTAAGGGGCTCCCCCTTGAAATCGTTTCAGAGTCGATGTCCAATGCGGTTACACCGTTGCATCCGCTGAATGTGTCGGCCTATGATGTTTTTATGACACTCAAAGATGAGTATAGTATTTGGATTTGCCCCAATGGTGGAGAAATGAAAGAAACCATCTTCCGTGTAGGCCATATTGGTGCATTGACAAAAGAAGATAACACTACGCTTGTGAACGCTTTTAAGGATTTACAGAAGCGTGGACTTTTGTAAAAGGTGAGAGGAAGCAAGAAATGGTAAAAGTAATTACATACGGAACGTATGACTTGCTTCACTATGGTCACATCAAGCTGCTGGAACGTGCAAAAGCACTGGGAGATTATTTGATCGTTGGCGTTACAGCGGATGATTTTGATAAAACCCGTGGAAAAATCAATGTACAGCAGTCCTTGATGGAGCGTATTGAGGCTGTACGTGCCACAGGACTTGCGGATAAGATCATCGTGGAAGAATACGAGGGTCAGAAAATTGATGATATTCGTAGGTACGATGTAGATATTTTCACGGTGGGTTCTGATTGGGCTGGAAAATTTGATTATCTGAATGAATATTGTAAGGTGGTGTATCTTCCGAGAACGGAGGGAATCTCTAGTTCTGAAGTGCGGAGTGAACAATGTAAACTACGCATGGGAATTGTTGGAAAGGCTGCTTTCAGAACAAAGTTTGTAGCAGAGTCTAAATATGTAAACGGCGTTGATGTAATTGGTGTATGTGCATCTCAGAAGAGTGAAGAACCTGAGTTTGATGAGATGTTCTACACCGAAAACTATGATGAACTTCTTGAGAAAGTGGATGCCGTGTATATTGTTTCCAAACCAGAGCAACATTATATTGATACAAAAAAAGCTCTTTTGGCGGGAAAGCATGTTTTGTGTGAATCACCAATTGCTTTAAAAGAAGCGGATTGTGAAGAACTATATTCGATTGCTGAAGAACATGGGTTAGTTCTCATGGATGCTATTAAGACGGCATACTCAACAGCATACGAACGATTAGTCCTTCTCGCTAAGTCTGGAAAAATTGGTAAGGTTGTATCGGTTGATGCTGTTTGTACTAGCTTGCGAGATGGTATTTCAATTGCCGGAACAGATTTGACTCAGAAATGGAATAGTATGTGCGGCTGGGCTCCTGCAGCGTTGCTACCCGTTTTCCAAATACTTGGAACGGGCTACAGAAAGAAAGTTATAACTACAAAATTCCTGGATGAAGCCGCCAATATGGATGCCTTTACAAAAATTGATTTTACTTATGATGATGCAGTAGCTTCAATCAAAGTGGCAAAAGCTGCAAAGTCTGAAGGTGAGTTGGTTGTTACTGGAACAAAAGGCTATATCTATGTTCCAGCACCTTGGTGGAAAACAGATTATTTTGAAGTTCGTTATGAAAACTCAGAAGACAATCAAAGATTCTTTTATCAACTTGATGGTGAAGGTATTCGATATGAAATTGTTGCATTTGCAAAATCTATTGAAGTTAAAAAGCCGATGAACTATGTTGAAAAAGGAGTTTCAAAATCAATAGCTAAAATCATAGAAAGCTTTAATGATCGTACTGATATGATAGTAATATAATACGAAACAGAAATTTGCGGTGATTGAAATAAATGAGATAGAGTGCTATACTAAAAATACTATAATTTTCTGGAGGTTTTATTATGCCCAGAACAAAAGGTAGCAAGAATAAGCCCAAAATGGTGACTGCTGATTTTGCAACACAGATTGCGGAAAAGCAGTCAGCGAAGGAAGCACTCGCAGCGGAAATCGCATCCATCACTGCCAACATTGACACTTTAAAGGCTGACCTGAAAGAGAAGAAGACTGCTCTGAAGAAGGCCGAAAAAGAAGTGGCATCCCTGGAGGCAAAAAAGGCGAAGGCAGACGCCAAAGCGGCGGAAGAAACAAAAAAAGCAGAAGCAGAGTCCGTTCTGAAAAAGCTGCTTGCCGAAGGCATGAGTGCCGATGAAATCCTCGCTAAACTGAAATAACACGAAAAACCCGTGATGGACAGGCATAACGTGCCGTTCATTACGGGTTTTAGAGTTATAAGAACATAAGTTCATCCGGCGGCCACATCAAATTGAAAATGTGCCGGAAGGTTGAACTGCTTGATAAACGCATGATGCTGGGCGTGGTAGTGACGCAGATCGTACCCCAGATGATGCAGTTCCAGCAGCTTCACCAGCACTAGATTGAGGTGGATTCCCTTAGCAGCGGCAATCTGAGCAGCATCCAGCCCGCGCTTCGTCATTTGATAGACTTCATCACTGTCCAGCATCAGGTGGGATGTGAAAGCGTTATGCTCGTAAAGAAGGATGT